>MDTB01078432.1_pt1 | contig 11716 bp, 3 predicted proteins | sample 811161 | NCBI WGS metagenome assembly MDTB01 (sample SAMN05326650, study PRJNA326480) | marine metagenome | isolation source: seawater | place: Mediterranean Sea | collected 2009
CATTTGAGGATTCATTTGAGGATTCATTTGAGGATTCATTTGAGGATTCATTTGAGGAGAAGTGGTAGAAATTTGTTGAGGATTCATTTGAGGATTCATTTGAGGATTCATTTGAGGAGAAGTAGTAGAAATTTGTTGTTGAGGAGGAGTATCTATTTGTTGTTGAGGAGGAGTATCTATTTCTTGTTGATAAGCTTGTTCTTTTTTCGTGTAAGGCATTTTTAAATATATATAAAATATTTAAATTTAATTAAATGAGTTTGTCGCGGATAATGGATACAAATAGTAATACTATAACAGTTAACATCAACAAACTTAGTCCCATATATGTTATCGACATTGTATAATCCCAATTAGATAATTCTTTATATTCATTATTTTTTTGAAGTCTAATAAATTTTTCGATATATTCTCCAGTTCCAGTTACTATTAAAACAAATGAATAAATAACCAAACAAATAATAATATATCTTAAATATGAACTAATAAAAGCTTTTGTTTTTGTTACAAATATAATTGTACTAATAACACCTATACTTAAACCAACATTTGTTACAAGATGAGATTGCATTTCGGATAATTTATCTTCGGAATTTTTTTCAACCTCGGATGTATAATTTTCTTTTTTAGTATTTGTTGTCATTTTTAATAAATAAATTTATTTCATTTAAAAAAAATTATTTATTAATAAATGAATTATACATCACATTTTAAATATTTTAATTACATAATTGTCGTTCTCATAATTATAATTATATATTTTCTTTTTTTCAAATCAAACCAATCAGATTATCCAACCGGAGCAATCATTCCCTATTATGACACTACACCCCCTTATGGTTGGTCTTTATGTGATGGTCAAGATGGTCGTCCCGATTTACGTGGCCGATTCATATTAGGTTCAAGCAATCAACATATTCCCGGTTCATATGGTGGTGAAACTGAAAAATCAAAATTATCCAAATATATCAACTATTTTCCCACCAGAAATAACATATGGAGTTATTCCCGAGATAAATATTATTGCGTAAATCTATTCTGTGAAATCAGTATCGATCTAATGTGTAATATCGATGCTCACAAACTTCAAAACTTTTACTATAAATCTATTCTAACAAAAGATAGTGATATAAGAAAACAATTACAAGAAAAATATACTAATATGATAGCATTAAAGAATAGTGAAGGTAATGATAATTATAAATTAAAAATCTTTTCTTATAATCACAATCCTATAAATTTTAAATCAACTGGAGTTTTGTCATCTAATAATATTAATTGCAAAACATTCGCTCATTATGATGAAGATCGTGATAATATTGATTCATCTAATTTAATGTGTATTGAAGAATATTCTAGCCGAGAAAATTTCTTTCAAAATATTGAATATTCTTTTAAACCATCAGATATTATTGAAATATTATATCTCACAAATTCACACTTTTTACTCAAAAACATAAATTTTGATATCAAATTAAATTCTTATGAAAATAATATTCATCTCATTAACATCATAGATTCTCTCAAAAATCACCAAAAATTCCGAACCAATCTCACCAAATCCATCAATGATATCAATGATGACTCCAATTCCATCAAAATATTCCTATCTTCCTTCGACTCCTATCTCAACACCTTTGACTTATCACGCACAATTAAATTATTAAATTCCCTCAAAAATAACACCCCCATAACCATCCCCAACGAACACGAACAATCCGAAAACTTCAAACAAGCAATCAATCCCATCTTCATTCAAGCATCCAAATCAATCATCAAAGAAAATTATAATGTGGGTGCTACTCTTACAGGACTAAGACAGTTCTTAAAAAACTTTCAATTGCCCTCCAGCATTAACGCACAATCTTTAAAAAATTCCATGGGCAGCCCGACACCCTCCGTAATGCACCAGCCCATGAGAGCGAGAGCGGGGGCAGATGTAGATGATTTTTCTATTTTTCAAAGACAATTAAATGAAGCACTTGATACATCAGTAACTTCTCTAATCGATGACGGTGTAAATCGAGGGGATATTCTTGATGGGTTAAGACAAGCATTTCGTGGAAATAATGATATTATGGAACAACTTGATGGGAATGAATTAAGAACATTACAATCAATAATGGATATATCTAGTCAAACATCAAAAGTTGGTAGAACTCGTATAAATCATTTTGACCAATGGGCAAAGTTCGTAGTTCGAACAGAACCCGGATTAAATAAAAATGTGTTACCAAAATTCAATCAAGGTACTTTAAATAATTTAACAAAGTATTCAGATTACGTTAATTCAATTAGTATAACGAGCCGGAGGAAAAATTTCGATGATCCACAATTTAGAGGAAGAATCAGGGGAGCAGAAAGAGAGGCGCGCCCCGTTTCTGTAGAAAGAAAAGTAGAAGGAGAAGAAACAGTTTATGAGGTACCACCTGAAGGTGGAACACAAGGAGATCAAGCATTATATGATACTCCCGCCGAGGAGTCAGGAGGAATAAAATTAGAGAATTTAACGTCGTTAGACGGACCTGTATTAAGGGTCGAACCCCCAGAAAAATATAGTGCCTGGGCCACTAAATATGGATTTGTTTCTGGTGACGAAGCAGGAGGTAGTTTAAGACAAATAGATGATGGTTTCCAAAAAAACGCACAAAATCAATTAGATTCGCTCTACGATGAACCAACCTATGCAGAAGCACCACAATCTGGTTACGAAGCTATTAATGAATCACAGTATGATGTCACAGGAATCGTTCCATTTGTGCAAAAATCACGATCTGATCCACAATTTAATCCAGATTTATATTCAACAGTAAATAGAGCTGAAGCTGAAGGAGGTGTTAATCAAGCACTAAACGACGCAGATGTAGCAGTTGGAACTGGTGATTTTAAAGAACTTAAACTAGCTCTAGCAGATTATGATAACGCAACTATAAAACTTAATGAAGCAGATGACGAAATAAATCAGAGTCTAACTATGTTGATTGGAGGTTCTGGTGAAGCAAGCGCATTGGATAAAACACTAAAAAATATGCGTGCGTTAGAATTTAATCAGACATACATGAGTACAGAGACACTAAGAAGTAGGAGCGCACGAGAAAGGATTGGGATGGCGCTTGAGAATCAATTATACGCTGAACTAGCAAACCTAAAAATAGCTACAGACGCCGCAAAATTAGATGCAGACCAACTATTGGCACGTGCTATTGCTACAAGGGTTGGTATGTATGTTAGACAATTAGACAATGCAGAAAGACTTGAAAAATTACAAAAAGCACGACAAAATATAGACTCGCAACGTACTGCAGCAACAATGTCTGATGATATTGCAGACGAACTATCGAATTTTCGTGAAGCACTTGTGAGAGACATAAATAATATAAATCTAGATGACGTACAGGTAATTGATCAAATGCTTGGTCTAGATGTGGCAATATCTTTGGTAAGACATTTGGAAACTACAATGGTACCTGGAGTTAAGCCAAGAATAGTATATTCTATCGAAAAATTACTTGATAATACTAAACATAAAACATATTTTGAGATCAAAGATGATGCAGCAACAGCAAGAGATATGGAAGTTTATTCAAAGGGAGAGGATGTACAATTAGCAAGTGTAGAATTGAATATGTTTAAAGCAGTAAATAACATTCCTCCAGAACAATTAGCAGGTATAAAACCTGAAGAATTATTTGAGATAGCTAGAACCATGATAGGACCAAAAGGCAATTTCAAGTTCAAACAAAATAGGACTGGTGAGAAAGCAAAAGAAATACTACCTGATTCGTTGATTAATAATAATGTATCTAAACAAGTAATAGATGATGAAGGTGGTATTGATAAAGTTAGAAATAAATTAATGGATTTATTATATTCAGAAAGACTTGGAAAAAAAGGAATTTTAAGAAAAGATATACAAGGTGTATTTCCTGGATTTGTTAGTAATGTAAAGAAAGCTACGAAACCAGGTCAAAAAGGTAGAAATCTATCTGGTGTTATTGGAGGACTAGTACCTGGATTCGGTTATGCATGGAGAAGATGGTCTGATGGAGAATTTGCAAAACAAATCGCAAAAAATCAAGATAGCCAAAAATCATTTAAGCAGTTAAACGATGCCTTTGATGGTGCTGAGACGCCAGTGTGGATGAAATATATCGATGACCTGGCAGATAGACGGAAACTAAAATTTTTTGGTAAAACGGTTGAAGATTTAAATTATATGAGTGATACTAAATTTTTTGATGAAGTAGGAAAGAAAGTAGATTATGTCGCTGGGAAAGAAAATATAGATGAATTTGCGGGTAAGGTTGGAGAATTTGGAGGTGATAAAGGAGTAATATTTGATAAATTTACACGAGGCTCAGGAAACAAAGGTGAACACTTTAAAGAGGTAGCTAGAGATCTTGATTCAATATTAAGACAGGGTGTGGAGATTACGGATACTAAAAAGGCCAAAGAACTAATTGCAGATAACAATTTAAATTTATTAGATGATGCAGGTGAATTTAACATTACTGCATTAGAAACACGACTAAGAGACCTAGATATATTTGATGAAGACGTTATGAAGGCGGTGGACGATTTCAAAAAGTATACAAAACCATCAGATGATTCAGCGAGATATGGAGATGATTATGATCAAACTCAAACTGTGATAACGGAGTCACAAATAGCACATGAAGCATTAATAAAACATATTGATGCTGTATATGGACGATATTTGTTTAAAAGATTAGCAGCAGCGTTAGATCCAAATCCATCATCATTTAAGAATATAGTTAATAGTAGTGCTTCTAAAATAAGAGGAGCGTTGAAATTAAGAGCACAATATAAAAAATATAATAATGCAGCAATTGCTTCATTACTTGCTATTGCTGGGACAACAGCAGGTATAATTATTTTTGGTGGGGAAGATGGTGGTGGTGGTGGTGATGATGCCTCTCAACCATGTAATTTACAGTATGAATATTATGTTAGATATATAGAAGTATATACTACTATTATTAAGTCCCCCGATACAATTAGTCTATACGATGAAATAGATAAAGCTATAGCAACAAAAGTTGGCGAAGGTGTTCATAGTAGTGTAAATTCAAAATCAATAGAATATGCTAGAAATTATGCATTCTCATTATATTTAAAAAATTATGTAATAGAAAAACAGTCTGATCAAACTACTCCGATTAATTATGATATTGAAAAAGATAAAAATAATAGAGGTGAAATTAGTTTAACTACGGATGATACTATAGGCAAAATAAAAGATGATAAAGGAGAGGCTATTTATCGTGAAAAAAAGACAAACGGAACAATTGGAATTAGTGACCCACCTAGTAAAATAACAATAGCAAATGAAATGAATATTTTTGTTAATAATATTAGAAATCTTATGGTACTTACATGTGATAGAAATAAATTGGTTAAACCAGGAGATGTATCAAAAACAGACGACAGACATCTATTATTAGAAGATATAGAACCAAAAATAAAACATGAGACAAAAGTACAGTTAGGAAAACTTGGAGGAAGTTCAGGAGGAGACGGAGAAGGAGAAGAAGGAGGAAATACAGGAACAGGAACTTCATTTCCACCAGGTAAAGGTGCCAACTTACCACAAAAATGTAAACAATATATAGTAGCATATTTTGGTAGGATTCCGCAAGAAACTGACCAAAATTATAACAGTTTTGTTGATACTGGTGATACTATTCACCAAAAATATAAACTTTTACCTAATAATATTAAAACCGAAATTATATTAATGAGTATAATTAAAGTACATTGTATGTTGATGACTAATCCTGTTCCAACCGATTTTGAAGCTGCAACTGATTTTGCTGATAACTTATCTTTAGCGATAGAGGATATAGAAGAAGATTATAAAACAATGTTGGCAATAGGTGCAACATTTGCATTAACTTATAATAGTGATACAAACCCAATAAATGATGATTATTATATTCATTTAGCTAATAAAACTTCTTGTGGAATCACTACTGAGTCGTATGTTAATACACAAGAAACATACGAAACAATTAATAGTGTTAGTTTCATTGATACAATTGTTAGAATTGTAAGATGTGCGATAGCAACTGCTAAATATAATAATAATTTAAGTATGGATTCTGTAATAGCTTACATTAAAAAAATAATAGATGATAAAAAAATTAATGATTGTGGTGATTATACTATACCCGATCCTATTACCACCCCACCAATTATGATACAGGTAGATCCTATAATTGATATTACAACTGATCCTGATGGTAACACAATAATTACAAATGAACCTATAGAAATAACAGATGATTCTATTAAAACTAATGTTGTAATTAATAAACCTTTTGGTCCAGGATTATGGTGTGATGTGGGATGTCCTATAGATGGTCCTGTTACAGTAGAAACTAAAGAAAATGAAGATAGTAATAATCCAACAACAACAACAATAAATGATGATGGTACAGTTAGTATATTAGATCAAACAGATCCTAGTAATCCTAAGATAACAATAATTGGTAATGACCCTAATGATCCTACTAGTATTGTTTGTATTGGTGATAGTGTTTCTGTAGTAACTTCTTCAGATAAACCATTAGTAGTAACAACAACTAAGGTAGATTCTACGACAACTGTTAGTGTAGATCCTATAACTAACATAATTACTTGTATTCAAGAAAATTTAAGTGTTGATCCAACAACAACAACAAAAATAACAATAGATAATGATAATATTACTGTAGTACCTATTAAAGTTACAACCGAATTAACAGATCCAAATACAGGTATTACAACGACTACAATAACAGATGATATAGGTGATACTACTATAGCTATAACAGACCCAAAAACGACAACAATAACGGATCCAAATGGTATTGAAACAGTAATAACAGTAGATCAAGTTACAGGTATTACTGTAACAACGACAGATCCAGATACAGATAATATTATTACTACTACAACAAATAATAATAATACTATTATAGATATTACAGATCCAGATACAGGTGTAACAACAACAACAACATTTGTAGATAATATCCCAGTTAATACGACTATATCTATAACAGATCCAAACGATCCAAATAATCAGATAATTACCGATGTAACAACAGATCCAATTACAGGTATTACAACGACTACAATAACAGATCCAAGTACAGGTGTAACAACAACAACAACAGATCCAAATAATAAGATCAAAACAACTACAACTACAACAACAAATCCAGATGGTACTATAGAAACGGTAACAGTAACAACAGATCTGAATACAGGTGATAAAACAACAATAACAGAAACAACGAATGGTCCTAAAACAACAACATGTACAGAAATTGAATATAGTACGGGTATAACTACAACAACATGTGAAACTGAAGATACTGGTACAGGTGATCGACAAACTATAACAACGACAGAAAATCCAGATGGTACTACAGAAGAGGTAACAGTAACAACAAATCCAGATGGTACTACAGAAAAGGTAACAGTAACAACAAATCCAGATGGTTCAACAACGACAACGGTAGAAAATCAAGATGGTACAATAAAGTCAGATGAACCAACAAAATTAAATATTCTAGATGGTGTGGATTTTGGGAATATAAGTGGTTGTATGGATGAAGATGCTACAAATTACTATGCAATTGCGACTGAAGATGATGGGAATTGTCAAATTTTGGGTTGTACAAATCCAGATAATGCTAATTATAATGAGGATGCGACTGTAGATAATGGATGTGATGAATTTACAAGAACAGATGGATTTTGTGATATAGGAGTGATAGCGAATTTATATATTGGTTTTGTTGAATCATCTTATTTTGGTGATGAAATTGAAATTTTGAAAAAACATGTTGATGATTTTATTAGATTTAAACAATTTACTAAAGGTCAAGAGTCAATAGATGCACCAGATATATTTTGTAAGTATATTCTTGAAAATAATTATACAGATCAAGAAGAAATAGATAATAATGATATATTTAATAAATTAAATCCAGTTATTTCAAAGATGAAAAATAAGTATAATCATATATTTAGAAGTGATAATCATATTTTTTATTATGATGTTATATATAATCGTATACATGTAGAAAATTATGATAATTTTGGATCAGTAAATACAGATACACAAGATCATCTTAAAATAAATTTGGATACAATAGAAAAATATAATTATATACATTTTTTGAGAGATATGTATTTTTTTTATGATAATATTACAAACACATACAAAAATTATATAATAGTACAATATAAACCTAAAAATAAAGATGTTGTTGATAGTTGTGATATAACCGATGATAATGGTAATTTTGTAGAGAGTGGATTTTATCATAATTTATATTTTATAACTAAAACCGGTTCATTAGAATTATGTGTGGATAATATTGGTCAAGAATTAAAATTAGCTAAAATAAATAATAAATTTAAAATAAATTATTTTCCTAATGTTGATATAAATGTTCCTTATGGTGAAGTTTGTATTATGAATAAGGATGGTGTTTATTATAAAACAATGTTTGGATCAGATAATATATTTGATTCAGTCAGTACTAACAATGATTTTAATAATTATTATACATTTCTAAAGAAAACTGGAGATGTATATTCAATTATTACTAAAGATGTTGATAGTAACATTTCCTATTTTTATAATCAATTAACTCATAATGATATACTAAAAAACAGACACATATATGAACCAATTGTAACAAATTTAGATACAAAAATTCCAGAATTAAAAACCGATCTTGCACAAATAGGAAAAAAATTTAATACAGTTGCTAGTCGTAATATATTTACAATATTAGGTAAAAAGAGTGATTTAATAAAAACTTTTGAATCAGAAGATAATTATTATAAATTTATGGCAATGTATTTTGATAATTTGGAAAATAGTGGAACTTTAACAGCTACTACAGATGTACAGAAAGGTAAATATGTTGAATACTATGATTTATTATCTTTAAAAAATGCATATCATAGTGGTAGAGATGTATATGATACATTAGAACATGAATTAATAAAAATAGATAATACAACTAGTAATACTCAATTATCTATAGTTGATGATGAAGAAATAAATCGACAACTTATATCAGTTTTTATAAATGATACTCCAACTTCAACTTTTAAATGTGAAAAGGTGGTTAGAACACAAGAACCATTTAGTGAATTTAGTCAATTATTTTATCATATAACACAAGGTACAACACATTACATATGTACTAATAAACCAATGACTGGACCTAAAGTGGATGCAAATGCTAGAAAAGATCATATATATGATTTGAAGTGTAAAATATTTGGTTATTCACCGTCATTGTTTGAAAATGTCTTTGATCAAACTAATTTTAATAGTTTGAAAAATAAGAGTAATTTGGAGTTTAGTACTAGTGAATTTGATAGAATAATACAATTAGAAGCGACAAATGATCAGGTAATGTTTTTGGCTGATTTATATGGGGTTAGATGTATTAATATGTGGGATGCGAAATATAATATATTTAAGACATATTTCTTTTCACCATATGAAGTTAATCTAGGAGGATTTGAATATAAAGAGAAAGATAAGTTACAACAATTAAGTTTGAATAAAACACAAAGGATAATAACTACAACAAATCCAAATATTATTAATAAATATATTGGATTGGAAGATGAAGGATTATTACCAAAGGATAGAACATATGTTAAGATTGGTAATACAAGTAATAGTTTAATATCATCAGATAATATAGAACGTTCAACAATATATGAAACACAAACAGAATTACTTGGTAGGAAAGATGTAATAAATGATGAAAATGATTTAGCGTTGACAAATCCAGATGTTTTTGAAAAGTATGTGACTGGTGGTGATAATATACCAGATTGTTATGCAATGACATATATAATAAAAAATTAATTTATAATTTATATAAATTTATATATAAATGATAATCAATACAACATATATTATTTACGTCATAACAACTATTTTACTAATTATGTTAGTTATGTCTTTACAATACGGTAATTTCAATAATTTAATGTATAGTAACAATTTTCAAAATACAATAATAGCCTATTATGGCGATACTCCTCCACATGGATGGGTTCTATGTGATGGAAAGATCGTAAATGGTATACAAACACCCGATTTGAGAAACAAATTTGTTATGGGTGGTGATGAAACATCCCAAACCACTTTACAAACTTATCTTAAAAAAATTAATTTTGATAAATTAAGTAATGAAAATATCAATACAGTAAACGATATATATGATTTAAATAATTATATTACAGATTCAACAAGAGAGATTCAAGGTGGTGAGAATTTTGCCATTAAAACTTCTCGAATTTTTAATAAAGAAATATTAAAAAATAATTTAACAAATATACAAAATAGATTAATATTTAGAAATGAAGATTCAGAAAATATAGATAATATACAATCTATAATCAGTCAAATTACCACAACATATAATGATATTATAGATTCATCTGTTGATATAAATAATTCACACAATTTCAATTCTAATATTCAATCCGATGACATTGATATAACATCCATAACAGATATAGATCCCATTGTAAAATATATTTCCAATGTTAAACCCATTACTGATGAAACCTTATCCATACCCGCAGATATGGATAATACCTCTAAATATACAGAAATAACAGGTATTACTCCTGATACTAGTATAGATACTACACAAACACAAACTTCAATAGAAAAGAATAATTATAAAACTTGGTTAAATGATAAATTGGGTGACAATGGATTTACTGATGAAGAATTTGATTTGTTGTGGAACGAGTTTAGTAATGAGGGTTATGATAATAATTATATAGATAGTTTTGATGTATCAAAATTTACACGTAACTTATATGATTCTACGATGATTGATAATATTATGAAATCTAAATTAATGGCAAAATTATTTCTTGCATACAATCCAATAATATTTACGAACATAACAAATAGAGAGAATGTATACACAGAGTATGATAATTATAAATATCCATCAAGTAAGCAATTAACTGCTGATAATAATTTACCACCATATTATTCACTCATATATATTATGAAATTATAATAAATTAAATTTTAAAAAATTTAATTTATATTAAAATGAGTAATAAAATTAATAATTTTCAAATTCATACAAACTCATCCATTATTTTATTCGGACTAACCATTAGTTTAATAATAATATATTTATTTTTCCCCATCTTTAATGGTAACTTTTATTATGATATCGGTACAATTCTAATATATTCAGGACCTCTTGACAAAATTCCTTACAATTTTGCTTTATGTGATGGAACTAACAATACCCCCAATCTTACCAACAAATTTATCATAGGCGCTTATACCGAAGATACCGTCAAACATGTTGAAACAAATAATAATGATTCTACAATTGATACTTGGAATCAGAATGGTGAGGACAATATTCCTTTTATTGGTCCAGGATTACCTGTAGATAATATTGAACCAACAAAAGTCGATAAAAATATCGAAAAAGCCTTCTCACGAGGAAATTTACCCTATATATTTGGTACATCATATTTTGATACTTATAGAACAGATTCAGAAAGAGGAACTACTTTTTTCAAAAGATATATTTATACCAATAATAATGATTTAAATTGCGAAGTAGATGGTGGTACTATTTCTCCACAACCTTATTACAAAGTTTATGGTGATATTGCAATTGCA
>MDTB01163476.1_pt1 | contig 11716 bp, 14 predicted proteins | sample 811161 | NCBI WGS metagenome assembly MDTB01 (sample SAMN05326650, study PRJNA326480) | marine metagenome | isolation source: seawater | place: Mediterranean Sea | collected 2009
AATTGCAACTCTCTTTGGAAACATTGAGATGAACACTCCTCAAATTCGGGGAAACCTTTAAAATGGCAATCCCGAGCGAAGCGCCCCTGTGGGTGAACGTGTAGAGACTTGACGGGGAGCATCTAAGTTGATGGTAATCGATATGATGAAGAGAAAGTCCAAATTCTCACGACAGTTATTGTCGACTGTGAAAATGGTTGAGAATTATGAAGCGGTAGGTCATCAGTTCAAATCCGATAACCGGCACCATTCTTTTTGGTTTACTTGTCCCAGAGACGCTTAACTAAAATTGTCATTCTGCCGAGAGGATGTCCTCCTTCTGGAGTAACTCCGACAACTCTCCGGTTTCGTACATTTCACTAACGATATCTGCCCCGCCGATAAATTTTTTATTTATATAAAGCTGCGGAATAGTGGGCCATTGGGAGAATTCTTTAATTTCTTGCCTAACCTGTTCATCTTCCAAAACGTTGATGGTAGCAATATCCTTGAGCCCGCTTTTCTTTAAGATTTGAATAACTTGTCCCGAGAAACCACACTGCGGGAATTGTGCAGTTCCTTTCATGAAGAGAACCACCTTGTTATTGGTGATTGCATCTTTTATAAAATTGCTTGCTTCCATATGAACTAAGCCTCCCTTGTTTAAATTATTTACTTTCCCAATATCAATACTCTCGGTAGACCTGATAAATCATCAATTTGTTCCAACACAACCAATCCTTTTGAAACGGCAAAATCACTAAGCATGTTCCTTTGGTCAAACCCATGTTCGATTAACAGTCTACCATCATCTTCCAGCCAATCACTCGCTCCACTAATGATTTTCATTGCGTCTTTGGTTCCAGATGGAGTGGGTTCTTTTCCATAAAGTGATATAGCGGGTTCATAACCAGATAATGTATTTCCCCTATTGTTTTTTTTGGTGCCTACATATGGCGGGTTTGTAATTATTAAGTCAAAGGGTCCTTCTTCGTCAGAATCCAAAGCAGCCCACCAGTCGCCCAGCTTGAAATCTATATTGACACCCAGTCTAATAGAGTTATTCCTCGCTTCTGATAATGCCTCTGGCGAGCAGTCCGTTGCCGTAGCAGATATCGATTTGGAAGTAGATAACAATATACTAGAAATAATCGCACCGGATCCGACTCCAAGTTCCAAAATCTTAAGGTTGTTTTTTATGGAATTAGTTAGGAGAATGATAGACTGTTCTACAAGAATTTCAGTCTCCTCTCGCGGTATTAAAACATTTTCAGTAACTTGAAATCTAAATTTGTAAAATTCAGTCCAACCGATGATATATTCAAAGGGAACCCCAACATCCAATTTTTTTAGAGACTCGGATAATAGGGCATAGCAAGATTCATCTGGCAGCTCCTCACATTGGTAGGCAAGATGCCAATAGTCAGGTTTCTTTGCTATATGTGAAATGAGTTTCCGGACATGCATATCATATTTAATATCATTCATACACTTAATCCACCATTGATGATAATCTTTCCGCCTGATGCTGTGCGACAAGCATATCCGTGAACTCGTCAAGTATACCTTCAAGTACCTGGTCTAATTTGTAAGACGTTAGATTTATTCTATGGTCTGTAACTCTACCCTGGGGGAAATTATATGTACGGATCCGCTCTGACCGATCTCCGGAACCAATGAGTGTTTTACGCGTGTCGGCTATGGACTTTTGCTGGTTAGCAAGCTCTTGATCTTTTATTCGTGCGCATAAAACTTTGAGTGCCTTATCTTTGTTTTTGTGCTGGCTACGGTCATCTTGACATTCAGCTACTATCCCTGTCGGTAGATGAGTAATTCTGACAGCGGACTCCGTTTTGTTTACATGCTGTCCTCCAGCTCCAGATGCCCGGAACACATCAACCCTTATTTCTTCCGTTTTAACATTAATTTCACTAATGTTCTCTACTTCAGCCAAAACAGCTACAGTGCATGCTGAAGTGTGTATTCTTCCTTGCGTTTCTGTAACCGGGATCCGTTGAACTCGATGACCACCAGATTCAAATTTCAAGGTTGAGTAGACATTCTTGCCAACCAACTTAATGACAATTTCTTTAAACCCCCCCAGGCCAGACTCATGGGAAGAAATAATCTCTATTTTCCATTTCTTTCTCTCGGCAAATTTTGTGTACATGCGCACTAAGTCGGCTGCAAACAAGGTCGATTCATCGCCACCTGTCCCTGCTCGGATTTCCAAAAGAACGTTTTTTCTATCATTCGGATCTTTTGGCAACAGCAGCCCTTTGATCTCGTTTTCAACCTCCGTTAACCTTTTTTTTAATTCGTCTAACTCAATTACTGCGTCTTCTTTCAGTTCTGGGTCTGACGTCCAAGATTCAGTCGTTTCGATGTCTTTGTTCAGCCTATCCAAACTTCTTGCCCGATCTACAATTGGTAATAACTCTGCTCTTTCGATAGAAAGTGCTTGCAATTTCTTTATATTTTTGGTCACTTCAGGATTGGCTAATTCTTGCTCGACGTCTGTTAAACGAGCATTAATCTTTTCAAGCCTTTTTCTTAAACCTTCACTTATCATCGAGCTCTATCCCGTATAGTTTTTTAATCCAATGCCTTATTTCTGAATATTTTTCCGAATTCTGATCATTTAGAGCTACGTAAGCGTTATGTAAAAACTTATTCGAAATCTTATTCGCCAGTTCTGATAAAACGTCCTCTACAGGTGTGCCATTTTCAACTTTTCTTATCGCATTTTTGACTTCACTTTTAACTGCTTGATCACTCCTGTTTTTCAATTGCTGTATTATTGGAACAATTTTTCGTTTTTCTTTCCAAATGAAAAATTCTTCGATATTCTCTTCTATAATCCCTCTAGCCTCTGCAGCGGATGATAGTCTTGACTTTATGTTTTCATCTATCTGAGCGCCTAAGTCATCTATCGAAAAAAGAAAAACGTTATCGAGTTTTTTAACCTCAGGTTCAAAATCCCTTGGAACAGCTAAGTCTATACAAACAATAGGACGATTTTTCCTTTTTTTTAAAGCGGTCGAAATTGCCCCGAGACCAACCAAAGGCAAAGAACTGGCTGTGCAGCTTATTATCACGTCGAAATTCTCCAGGTTCCTATTTAAATTTCCAATTGCAAAGTAGTTCCCATTGAATTTTTTATAAGTTCTTGACCTCGTTTTAGATCTCTATTTGTTAACGTTATCGACTTTGGATTTTGTTCTGAAATATGATTCAGACAGAGGTTTATCATTTCACCTGCACCAATAAACAAGACATCACAATTGGATAGGTTCCCAAAAATCTTTTTGGTTAGCTGAATGGATAGAGATGCCAAAGAGATTGACTGCTTCCCGATATCTGTCTCGCTTCGAACTAGCTTTGCTACATTGAATGCTTTTTGAGTTAAATAATCAAGGTTATTGCCCGCATAACCGAGTTCTTTTGACATACGAGTTGCGGATTTTAGCTGACCTAGAATCTGAGTTTCACCCATTGCCATAGAATCTAATCCACATGCTAAACAAAAAATATGGGAAACGGCTTCCTTTCCTTCTCGTTTATATGTATGCGCTTGGATTTTTTCAATATTTTCGTTTGAATACATTGCTAGCCAATTTAGTGTTTTATCAAATATGTTTGATAAATTATCACCATAAAAATAAAATTCCGTACGGTTACACGTAGATAAAATAACCTGTTCAATCGCAATAGGATCCAAAAGATTTTTTAATTGGCGTTGTGCTTGCGATATTTTATTTTCTGGGATGTTGACTCGCTCCCGCAATGACAAATCAGCGCTTTTATGATTTAAACCAATAATAAAATAATTAAAGTCCATTAAAGTTTTATTTTGTCTTAGGATTTTTTATTGAGGAATAGCTTATATGCAAGATTTTTCGATTCGTTTGTATATTCGTACCCTAATTGCTTGAGGAATTGTTCTAAAAGTCGTTGCTCATCCTCAGGCACCTGCAATCCAATCAATATCTTTCCACTGTCAGTCCCATTATTCTTGTAATTAAATAGAGAAATATTCCATGACGGATGCATTTTAGATAAAAAACTAGTGAGAGCGCCTGGGCGTTCAGGAAAATCAAACTTAAATAATTTTTCGTTATCGGTAAGGTTTGATTTCCCTCCGACCATATGCCGTATGTGTGATTTTGAGATTTCGTCATCTGAAAGGTCAAAAACCTTGAACCCATGTATCTTCAGTGCCTTCAGAGTTTTTATTTTTTCTTTCGAGTCCTTTATCTCGATACCAGCAAAGACAACAGCCGTGTTCGAGTCTTCCATCCTATAATTAAATTCCGTTACATGACGATTTCCTAATGTTTCACATAACTTTAAGAACGATCCCCTCTGCTCAGGCAGAGATACTGCTAGCAAAGCTTCCTTATTTTCTCCCAACTCCGATCGTTCCGCTATTATTCTCAACCTATCAAAGTTAACATTAGCACCACAGGTAATCGCGACTAAACTATCTAATTTTTGCGTGTTACCATTAATTGCAACGTACTTTTTAAGTCCTGCAAGCGCCATTGCTCCGGCGGGCTCTTGAATTGTGCGAGTATCCTCAAATATATCTTTTGTCGCAGCACATATTTCATCGGCACTGACTATACAGAAATCATCAACGACAATTTTAGCAAGCTTAAACGTTTCGGACCCTACTTGCTTGACAGCAGTTCCATCAGAAAAAATTCCCACGTGTTTAAGTTTAATCCTCTTGCCTTTCTCAATCGAACGCATCATTGCATCGGAATCCTCAGTTTGAACACCAATAATCTTTATGTCTGGTCTGATTGACTTGATATAACAACCTATTCCTGATATCAAACCGCCACCACCAACCGCAATAAATATCGCGTCGATTGGTTCGGACATCTGTCTAATGATTTCCATTCCTATGGTTCCTTGACCTGCGATAACATGCATGTCATCGAAAGGATGGATTAATTGTTTCTTACTAAGTCTTGCGATTTTCTTGGCCTCGTCAAAAGCATCGGAGTAAGAATCGCCATGCAACACTACATCAGAACCCAATCTATTCACTGATACTACTTTCACGGATGGTGTTGTTTGTGGCATCACAATAGTCGATCTTATTTTGAGTTTTTTGGCAGCAAGACTAACCCCTTGCCCATGATTGCCCGCTGATGCAGCAATAACTCCTCTAAGAAGCTCTTTGGAGCTCAAATTCGACATTTTATTGTAGGCGCCCCGTATTTTGAAGGAGAACGTCTCTTGTTGATCTTCCCTTTTGTAAAAAATCTTTTTCCCTATTTTTTTACTGATAATGGGTGCAAACTCTAATTTTGATTCCCTAGCAACGTCGTAAACGTTAGCGCACAAAATTTTCTTCAGGTATCTATCTAAAATATCTTTTTTTTGCTTACTGTTCATTTGCCCAATTTCAATTCAAAACGTCGGCGGCTATTGGCGGGAAGATTATACTGAATTTGCTTCCAATATTTGGCTGACTCTCTATTTTAAGTGAGGCTCCATGCTTTTGGACGATTTCATTAACTATAGATAGTCCAAGTCCAGTGCCCCTACTTTCCCTTGATCCCGTGCTATCAACTCTATAAAACCTTTCAGTCAACTTGTCGATATGATGTACTTCAATTCCAGGACCATTATCGCTCACAGCGAAAACCGCTTTATCTCCCTCTGACTTTAAACAACTCACTTCTATTTTACCGCCTTTTTGGGTGTAGATTATTGCGTTGTTAATTAAATTCCAAAAAGCACTTCTAAGGGTTTCTTCAGTTCCAGATACGAAAACATTATCCTCGACATTGAAATGAATTGAATGCTGATTTTTATCAACATTTGCACTTAATTTTGATAACTCACTCATTAATAAACTAATGTTTGTCGGACGGTTATTCTTAATAGAGTAGGATTTTTCTAGTTTCGACAGTAGTAGCAGATCATTGATCAGCTCATCCATTCGCTTAGTTTGAAGAAGCATTTCTGCGAGCATTCTATTTTTTTCAACTTCATTAATTTCTATTTCTGAGACAGTTTCTAAATATCCTTTTATAACCGTCAAGGGTGTTTTTAGCTCATGGGAAGCGCTGGCAACGAAGTCTTTCTTTTCAACCTCTAATTGTCTTAGCTTTGTTACATCTCTGCAAAGAATTACTTTTTGGTTAGTATCAAAGGGTAACAGCTTAAATTCTAGGGCTTTCTTGTCGATACTTAAGTTTTCGATGATGATTGTTTCATTGAGTGATCTACTAAGTAAATACTCTACAAAACTAGGGTGCCTTATATGATTAATAATGTTTGAACCGCAATCCTGTTCTTGCCTGATATTCAAATAACTCTCTGCTCTAGGATTTATCGCTAAGATGTAGTTATTATTATCTATTATCAGAATTCCATCTTCCATAAACTCTGCAACTCTTATGAAAGCTGATAAATTATTTCTTGATTTACTTTCCTGAAGATCCTCTTTTGTTAAAAAAGAATTCGCAAAGGAATAAATCAACTTCCAAACACCATAGCAGTTCGGACTTGTTTTATAGGACGAATTTTTCAACCAGCTAAGAAATCGTTCTTGCTGAAACGATTGATATATTACCCAGAAGCCTAAAATAGATATACAAACAAATAGACCAATAACTAAAGACGTTGTCACTCCAATCAATAAAGTGGACAACATAAGTAGGATTAAAAGACCAAACACCTTAGGCATACTTGCCGTTATATTAGACGTACCAGATCAACATTACTTTTCCTGGGATTCATAATTTTGATTTATGGAAAGGACGAATGGGTTTTTTCACTCAAAAATTTGTAACCGCCACCTCTGACAGTCTGAATTAGCTTATGAAAACCCGTTCTCGTTAATGCTTTTCTCAAACGCCTGATATGAACGTCAACGGTTCGTTCTTCCACAAATACGTGATCACCCCAAACTTTGTCGAGGAGATGAGCTCTCGAATGAACCCTGTCAGTATGGGTCATTAAATAATGTAGAAGCTTGAATTCCTTAGGACCAAGTGTAATTTTTTCCTCGTTGCCTAAAACTGTTCGGGTAGCAGGATGCAGTGAAAGTCCAAAAATGCTAACAGCATCTTTCGTAAGCTCTGGTGATCTTCTTCTAAGCACAGCTTGAACCCTTGCGATCAATTCTTTGGGTGAAAAAAGGTTTGACAATATAGTCGTCACAACCAGCATTCAGCCCCGCAATTTTATTTTCCTCTGATGACTTTGCGGTTAACATTATCAGCGGGATATTATGTGTTCTTTTATCATTTCTTAAATGTTTTGCGAAAGCTGGTCCGCTTGTACCAGGTAGCATCCAATCCAAGATAATTAAGCCTGGGATGCTTGTTTTAATTAAACTTTCTGCCTGCATGACATTTGCAGCACTTAAAACATCATACCCAACAAAGTTTAAATTTACTCTGAGAATATCTGAAATTGCAGGTTCATCTTCAACGGTTAAAATAGTACACTTAGACATAACTACAAACTAAAATTTTTATTCGCTTATGTCAATGAGTGTAGATGATGACACCGTACCAAAACAAATTACTTTAAACGAAAATGCGGCTAGCCTTAGTTTAAGCTACTCAGAAGGCAGGGAATGTGAATTTTCATGCGAATTTTTAAGAGTGTTCTCCCCCTCCGCAGAAGTTGTTGGGCACGGCCCCGGCCAAAGGGTAAATCCGATCGGCAAGGAAAATGTTAAAATCGTGCAGGTTGAGCCTGTAGGCAACTATGCCATTAAAATTGTATTTTCTGATGGTCATGATACTGGTATTTACTCATGGAAATATTTTCAATGGTTGGCTGCGAATAAAAAAGATCTTTGGAAGAGATATATTGAAGAAACTAGTGGAGAAGCGTACGAAATAGATGGTAAAAGTCACACTAATCGTTGGAATAACATTAATAAAGATTCAAAATAGTCATGAAGGAAGACAAGAATAGCGTAGATTTTGGTCATACCAGGGTCAAACATAGTGAAAAAAGTGGGCTTGTTCGGGAGGTTTTTTCAGAGGTCTCCGAGACATATGATCTTTTTAATGACGTCGCTTCGCTAGGGTTTCACAGAATATGGAAAAAATACGCAATTTGGTTATTAAATCTGAAAAGTGGGGAAACCTTATTAGATGTTGCAAGCGGTTCTGGTGATTTGGCCATCACAGCTACTGAATTGGTTAAACCGGCTGGCGCTGTAGTTATGTGTGATATTAATGACAGGATGTTAGAATATGGAAGGAGTCGATGTCTTGATGATGGCAAGATCATACCACTGGTTAAAGCAAATGCCGAAAGCCTTCCCTTTATGAACGATTCTTTTGATAAGTTAACTATTGGGTTTGGGTTAAGAAATATTACAGATAAAACAAGGGCGTTAAAAGAGTTCAAAAGGGTATTGCGTCCCGGCGGCAAAGCTCTTATTTTGGAATTTTCACAGATGTCAGAAAGCAATCCGATAAAAAAAGTCTACGATTGGTATTCTTATAATATTCTGCCGAAATTAGGTGAACTAACAGCCGGTAAGAGCGGTCCTTACACTTATCTTATTGAGTCAATAAGAGAGTATCCGGGCCCTAACCAGATATCAGAGTTATTAAAAAGCGTTGGTTTCTTGTCAGTTAGATTCCAGCCATTGTTCCCGGGAGGGGTAACTGTTCACCAGGTTACGAAATAAACGTTAATTTTTCAAAATGGAGGTTTTATGGCTGGGGTGACACTAAATAAACCGAACAAATTTATCATAAGTTTGTTGCTGATTTCTTTTTTTAGTTTATTAGCTCTTGAATCGTCAGAAGCTCGCCGGATGGGAGGTGGGCGCTCCTTTGGGAAAATGCCTCCTATTAAACGTCAAGCTACTACCCCGCCTAAGGCACCTGAGAATATTAGCCCTAAAAATGCTCCGAATTCAGCAGTCTCGAACAGGGGAGGTATGGGTATGTTGGGGGGGCTAGCTGCTGGACTGGGCCTCGCTGCCTTAGCATCTTACCTAGGGATTGGGGGAGAGTTAATGGGCCTTCTATTTATTCTTGCTATTATTCTTCTTTGCTTTATTGCTTTTCGAGCTTTTTTTTCGAAAGGATTAGCAAAAATGGCTCTGGCTGGTGTTTCACCAGAAAGGGTTCCTCAAACTCCTGTTGAAGAGAAAACAGAAAATACGACTGTAAGGAGTTGCGAGGGAGTGCGGGACGCTAATAGAAACTTCGACTGGGAAATACCTGAAAAAGAGAAATTCCTGGAGGTTGCTAAGTCCAAGTTCATTGAACTTCAAGAACACTGGTCATCAGGCGATCTAGATAGGTTGGAAAACTTTTGCACAGAGGACCTGATGGAACATCTTTCTAGCGAATTTAAAAAGGAAGATAGCCGTTATCCTAATCTTTCTGTGGTAGAGCTAGACGCTTATCTCGAAGGCAGCAAATCTATCACAAATCAATCTGGAGTCACTGTCTTAGAGGTCTACATAAGATTTAATGGTCTTATGAGAGATTCGGAGTCTTTACCCACAAAATTTAATGAGGTATGGACGCTGCAAAAGATAAGTGCTTCAAATCAAGGTTGGCTTTTGGCAGGTATTTTTCAGGATAAGGAATTGGGTTAAGATTTATTTAATTATGATTGGGTTACGCCTGACTGTTAGAGATTTTATTAATCGGCACCTTGAAAATGATGAACCCTTGTTGGCGCAGACCAAACTGCTTTCTGGGAAAAAAATTATCGTTCTGGTGCTTGATATTTTTCCGCGCACAGTGTTGTTTGACATAGAAATTGGTTCTGATGGACTTGTTGACGACATGGTTATTACTGATAAAGAAATAGAAGAAAACGAAGATATCTTAAGGATTACAATTACCAAAAAATTTGTCACATCGCGTATACAAAAGCTGGCCTCTGATTTTTTATCGTCTGATGAAAATGTATCGGCCCGTTCATCTCTATTTGGACAGGGTTTGAAAATTGAGGGTGATGTTGATGATATTCAAATCGTCGGCGATATAGTTGAAGGGTTGGTCGTTAGAATCGCGAGAACATATAATGATGTCAAAATTGTTAAAGAAAATTTAGCAAATGGTATTAACTGGTTTTTTAGTGATTTCGTAGTGAGGAAAAAAGATTTTGAGCAGCAAGGGCGAACCTTGAATGAATTGATGGAGCGGTTAAAAAATCTAGAAAAAGAACTCAAATCTCCTCGTTGAAGTTACTAGTTTTTGATAATAAAAGTTGCTTGCCTAATTCAACTCCTGGTTGGTCAAAGCAGTTTAGATTCCAAAATACACTTTGTACGTATACTTTATGCTCCATTAGTGCCATGAAGGCCCCTAAATTATAAGGGGAGACGCCGTCAATACTGATTATTGAGCTTGGTCTGTTTCCATCAAAACCGTTTAAGGGTGAACCTATAGCAAGGGCGTCTGCCTGTGCCCGAATATTTTCTTTCACATACAATGAAACCGGTAGATTTTTTGTTTCAGGTTCATCTACAAGGACTTCAACAAAGGTGGTAGGAACGATATCGGTGCCTTGGTGTAAAAGTTGGAAGTAGGCATGCTGGGCGTCAAATCCTGACCCTCCCCAAATAATACCAGATGTCGGATAGCATACTTTGGCACCCTCTTTATTAATTGATTTTCCAAGCGATTCCATCTCGAGTTGTTGCAAATAAGGGACGAGATCGTCAAGTATTGAAGAATAACTTACGATTAATTGTGTGGGGAAATTCAAAAAGGTTCTATTCCAAATTGAGATTAGAGCCATGACTATTGGTAAATTTTCGAGAAATGGCGCTTCGTAAAAATGCTTGTCCATGTTTCTTGCCCCTAGTCGGAAACTGTCAAAATTCTCCTTACCAGCCATTAGGGCAAAAGATAGACCCATAGCAGACCAAATTGAAAAGCGCCCACCCAGTTTTTCAGGAATTTCGAAAATATGGTCACTGCTAAAACCTTTTGCTTTAGCATCTTTTGAATTGCTAGTCACAACTGAAAAATGGGAAAAAACATTTTCTTTGCTACATCCGCTACCGTATAACCATTTTCTTGCATAATCCAAAAGAAAGAATAGCTCGGGGGTTTCCAAAGATTTACTTTGCACGATAAAAAACGTGGTTGAGGCGTTACAAGTCATAAGATGTTCACGCAAATCCAGTCCATCCGGATTAGAGAAGAAACCAAATTTTAATCTTGAGGTTTGGTAATTATTTTTTAATGCTTTGTGCACGAATTTCTGAGGTATCATTGACCCGCCGAGACCAAGAAAAATTACATTTTCAAAACGATCATTTTTCCAACCTGTTTTTTCCCCTTGTTCTAATTTTTCACAAAATTCTTGCATCATAAAGAATTGTTTTTCTATTTGTTTCCAGGTGTCAGTACCTTCATCTATGAAACCAGTCGCCCCTTGACGAAAAACAGTGTGCAAGGCCATTTCTTTTCCTAAAAATAGGTCTCTTATTTTTTTTTTCAAATTTTTAATTTGATCAAGTTTGGTTAAACTAGTTAAAATTTTTTTCTCGACAAGTTGTCTGCTGTAATCTAAATAGATGCCTTCATATTTGATGAGTTGCTGATTATTGGGCACGAGCGTATTGACTTCGTTTCTTCTAAATTTTTCGATTATTTTTGAAGCTTTTTCAGCCAGTTCTGCAAGTAGTAATTCATTGGTTTTCATATCTTTTTTCAATTTTTATCTCGTTTGTTGCAGTTTGTGGTACTTTTAAACAGAACGCTAACACAGA
>MDTB01064753.1_pt1 | contig 11715 bp, 10 predicted proteins | sample 811161 | NCBI WGS metagenome assembly MDTB01 (sample SAMN05326650, study PRJNA326480) | marine metagenome | isolation source: seawater | place: Mediterranean Sea | collected 2009
AAATAAAAAAGCCTTCCATTTGGAAGGCTTTAGTGATTCGTCTGGGGTTCGAACCCAGGACCCCATCCTTAAAAGGGATGTGCTCTACCAGCTGAGCTAACGAATCAAATTTTAGGACTGCAAATATAATGTTCAAAATGAATTCTGCAATTACTTTTCAAAAAAATAATTTAACTAACTTAAACATTGTATAAAAAAGTTGGTTTCATGTATTATTTCAAACTTTTTTAAATTACTTAGAGTATTAAATTTTTAAATGACCAATTACAGTTCCATATCAGAAAATATCCTCAATCAAGTTAAAGGCATTATAGGTGGTAGTAATGTTTATATCGATAAAGAAAACTTAGAAGCTTATGGTCACGATGAAACTGAAAATTTAAATTTTCCACCTGAAATATTGCTTAAACCTGTCAATGTTAATGAGGTTTCAGAAATAATTAAGTTGGCATTTGAAAATAATATTCCAGTTACTCCAATAGGAGCTAGAACCGGCTTAAGTGGAGGTTCTCTTTCTGTTTGTGGTGGCATTGGTTTATCAATGGAAAGGTTCAATAAAATTATTCATATAGATGAAGATAATTTGCAATTGATTGTAGAGCCCGGAGTAGTTACTCAATTTTTACAAGAAGAAGTGGCTAAAAAAGGACTTTATTATGCTCCTGATCCTGCTAGTAGAGGAAGTTGTTTTATTGGAGGAAATATTGCTGAAAATAGTGGCGGTCCAAGGGCAGTTAAGTATGGAGTAACTAAAGATTTTGTCTTGAACCTTGAGGTGGTTTTACCAAATGGAGAAATAATTAATACTGGTGCCAATACACTCAAAAATTCAACTGGTTATAATTTAACTCAGTTAATTGTGGGTAGTGAAGGAACTCTTGGCGTAGTTACAAAAGCGACATTAAAACTATTACCGCTTCCCAAATTCAATAAATTAATTTTGGTTTCATTTAATTCTGCTTTGGATGCTTGTGCTGCAGTTTCTTCAATATTTAAAGCTGGAGTAATACCATCTGCAATGGAATTTATGGATAGATCAGCCGTAGACTATACCATAAAACATATTGAAGAAGCTAATTTGGAAATGTCCGATGCTGTGGAAGCATTACTTCTTATTGAAGTTGATGGAAATAGTCCAGATGTTTTGATGGATGATCTAGAGAAAATTATTCAAGTTGTTGAAATCCATCATTGTGATGAAAATATACTTTTTGCTGAAGATGAAGCTCAGAAAGAACAGCTCTGGTTTATTAGAAGAAGAATAGGAGAGGCAGTAAAGGTAAATAGTATTTATAAGGAAGAAGATACAGTTGTTCCAAGATATAATCTGCCTAAATTATTATCAGGAGTCAAAAAGATTGGAAATGAATATGGCTTTCAATCTGTCTGTTATGGCCATGCGGGTGATGGGAATTTACACGTTAATATCATTAAAGGAAACTTGACTGATAAACAGTGGGATGAAGAATTACCTAAGGCAATTAGAAAGATATTTCAATTGACCGTAGACTTAGGAGGAACCATTTCAGGAGAACACGGCATAGGGTTTGTTCAAAAAAACTATATGGATATCCCATTTAATGAAGTTGAACTGGAATTAATGAAAAGTATTAAGAAAACATTCGATCCAAAAAATATTTTGAATCCAAATAAAATGTTTTAGGTTATTCCACCCCATGCATTAACTTCTGAATAGGTTTATTTAGAATAAAAATTAGTGCAGCTATTGCTAGAAGCACATAGCCTATAGTAGCAAATGTGTCTAAATATTGCAGTAATCCAGATTCTGCAGAAGCAGCTTCTTCACCACCATGTCCTCCAGTTAAGGAGGCTATTTTTCCACCAACATAATTAGCAATAGCAAAACTTAAGAACCAAGCACCCATCGCAGTTCCAGCCATGCTCTTTGGGGAAAGCTTTGTAACCATTGATAACCCAATAGGGGATAGAAATAATTCTCCAGTGGTATGAAGCATGTACAAAAAGACTAAAGTTAGAAGTGGAACTTGATAAGCTTCATTTACAAATTGAAAACCAACTTGAGTCAAAAGAAAACCTAACGCTAACTGGACTATTCCAAAACAAAATTTTAATGGTATACTTGGGTTTTTCCCAATTTTAGAGAGTTTTACCCACATCACAGAAAATATAGATCCAAATAAAATAATAAAGAATGGGTTAAAGAATTGTGTCATACTTGCTGGCATTTCCCAACCAAATATGAATCTATCAACGTTTCTATCAGCAAAAAGAGTTAGTGATGTTCCGGCTTGTTCGAAACAAGCCCAAAAAGAAATATTTATTACCATAAATATGATTAAGGCAATCATTCTGTCTTTCCATACAGATACGTTTTGAAGCTTATCTTCTTTGGTTCCAGAACTTATTAGTGTAATAGATATGCCAATAAATAAAGCTAAAAGAATATAATCTAACCATTCATTTTGCATTATAAGTACATAACAAAGCGGTATTAAAAAAAGTGAACCTATAGTAATTAATTGTACCATGTTTATAGGGCCCAATACTTTTTTCTTTCCTAAATCATGAATGTCTAGTCCTGGTGCAGCTGCATAATTCTTTCTACCTCCCCAGAATATAAATAGCCCTAATAACATTCCTAGGCCAGCTAATCCAAACCCATAGGTAAATCCATAAGTTTCTCCAACATAAGCTACAACAGTTGTTGCTAGAAGGGCTCCAATGTTTATTCCAATATAAAATATAGTAAAACCAGAGTCTCTTCTCGGATCATTGTCCTTATATAATTTACCTACAATTGTAGAAATATTGGCTTTAAAATATCCATTTCCAATAATCAGTGCACCCATACCTACATACAGCATTTCTTTACTTTCTCCAAGTATTAGAAATTCTCCAATTGCCATTAGTATTGCTCCTAACATTACTGCATATCTATAACCTAGATACTTGTCTGCCATTCTTCCTCCCAATATTGGGGCTGCATAAACCAAGCCTGTATAAGCTCCATATATCAAAGAAGCTTCACTATCGCCCATCATCAAAGATTTCACAAGAAATAGAGTTAATAATGTTCTCATTCCATAATAGCAAAATCTTTCCCACATTTCAGAGAAGAATAAGGTCATTAACCCTTTTGGTTGTTTTTCAGTTGTAGCAGTAGTGTTCATATAGCTAAGGTTAGATATTTTATATCAGTGGTCGAAAATAAAACAATTTTTTTTAATGAACATTATGAATGTTAATGCATTTAAAATAATGTTTTTTCCTGTTAAATATTATTTTTACTCAATGAACATCAAAATAAACCATAGAAGCGTCATTTTTTACTTCACACTTCTTTTATTTCTTGGATTAATGAGTTGTCAAAATAAAAAAAGCAATTCAGACAGTATTATTGCAAATCAATCACAACTAATAAGTATGGATTTACACACTCTTTCAAATTATCATCAACTTCCAATATTACATACTCATCTTGAGCTAACTGTTGATTTTAATCATAAAATATTATTAGGTTCTGTAACCCATCAATTACCCAATTCAAGAGATACGAATGTATTGGTTTTAGATACCAAGTATTTAGCTATTGACAGTGTTTTAGATCAAAACGGACAACAATTAGAATATGCTTTTGGCCCACATGATGATTTGTTTGGAGACCCAATGAGTATCCAATTAAGTGATAAAACAAGCAGCGTAAAAATTTATTACCAGACAACCGAAAAATCAGAAGCCCTAGATTGGTTAGTTCCAAATCAAACTGCTGGAAAAAATTATCCTTTTATGTACACTCAGGGTCAGTCAATTTTCACTAGATCTTGGATTCCAATTCAGGACTCACCTGGTTTAAGAATTACCTATTCTGCTGAAATAACTACTTCAAAAGATATGATGGCAGTGATGAGTGCTGCAAATCCTCAAAAAATGGATTCATCTAATGTATATCTTTTTGAAATGAATCAGCCTCTTCCTCCTTACTTGATTGCATTGGCTGTTGGGAATTTAGAATTTAAAGCTATTGATTACAGAACTGGTGTATACGCAGAACCTGCCATGTTAAAAGAATGTGCTGAAGAATTATCCGATATGGGAAAAATGGTAAATTCAGCTGAAGCTTTATACGGCGATTATGATTGGGATAGATATGATGTTATTGTTTTGCCCCCAAGTTTCCCTTTTGGAGGGATGGAAAATCCAAGATTAACTTTTGCTACCCCAACAATTATTGCGGGTGATAAGAGTTTAGTTTCTTTGATTGCTCATGAGTTGGCTCATTCCTGGAGTGGAAACTTAGTAACCAATGCCACCTGGAATGATTTTTGGCTAAACGAGGGTTTTACGGTTTATTTTGAAAGAAGAATAATGGAGTCTCTTTATGGGCTCGATTATTCAGACATGTTGGCGCTACTGGGCTATCAAGATCTTAATGAAGAAATAAATGCTCTTTCTCCAGAAATGCAAACCCTTAAGTTAAAAATGAAAGGTCGCCATCCTGATGACGCCATGTCTGATATTGCTTACGAAAAAGGATACTTCTTCCTAAGAATGATCGAAAACCACGTTGGAAGAGTAAAGATGGACAAGTTTCTAAAACAATATTTTAAAGACCATAAGTTTCAAACCATCATTACTGAAGAGTTTCTTGATTATTTAAATGAAAATTTATTAGACAACTTCACTGCTATAAATATAAATGAATGGGTTTATGAACCTGGTTTACCAGAAAATTGTCCAAAAGTAGTTTCTTCAAGATTTGTAAATGTTGAATTAGCTATTAATGAGTTTATTGAAAATGGTGTTGCATCAATTTCTAATAATACTGAAAACTGGTCTACCCATGAATGGTTGCACTTTATTAAGCATTTGCCTAAAGATGTAAATTATAAACAATTACAGTCTTTAGATGAGTCCTTTTTATTCTCTCAAAGTGGTAACTCTGAGATATTAGCAGTTTGGTTTTTGCAAAGTATCAAGGTTGACTACAAGCCAGCTTTTATTCCGCTGAAAGAATTTCTAATTAAAATTGGAAGACGAAAGTTTTTACAGCCTCTTTATGAAGAATTAGCAAAAGATGAAAATCATAAAAAATGGGCCAAAGAAGTTTATCAAAAAGCAAGAGGAAATTACCACTATGTATCTTTCAATACTATCGATAAAATATTGAACTAATAATTTAATTAAATTAATATAATAAACTGGTTTTAAGTTATTTAAAACTTTTTAATTTCCTATCTATTTCTCTTTGAGCATCTTTAGATTTGAGATCTTCCCTTTTGTCATGAATCTTTTTTCCTTTGGCCAAAGCAATGTTAATTTTTGCCCAACCATTGTCGCTGATAAATAGCTTAATTGGAACAATAGTAAGTCCTTTGTTTTTGAGCTTTTTATTGAGTTTTGAAAGCTCTATTTTATTTAATAAAAGCTTACGGTCTCTTTTTGATTCATGATTATAATGACTACCGTTTTCATAATCTGCGATGTACATATTTCTTAAAAACAATTCATTTTTAATCATTACTGCATAGGCCTCAGTAATACTCGCTTTATTGTTTCTGATTGATTTGATTTCAGTTCCATAAAGCTGTAAACCTGCAGTATAGGTTTCAAGAAACTCAAACTCAAATTTTGCTTTTTTGTTCTTTATGTCAATTTTTGAGGACATGGTTCAAAATTAATAATCTATGTTGATTTACAATAATTTAACTACTAACATATTGCTAATTAAAATTAAATTAACTAAATTTTGGTCATGAAAATAAAATCTACATTATTACTAATTCTTTCCTTTAATTTTCTTTTTGGGCAAAAAGAAATCGTATTAAGATTAAATCATCTTATTAATGATACTGTTTTTAGTTACAATACAGACTTTTTATTGGATGGTAAGCTAAATCAATACACTCGTTTACAATATTATCTATCAAACTTTGAAATTCAACACGATCAAGGTCAATCAACATTTTTGACAAATACTTATGTTCTGGCAAGTGGTCATGTGAATAATTATTATTTAGGTAATTTTAATATTTCTTCTGCAGAATCTATCAGTTTTGATGTTGGGGTTGATCCTATTGCAAATAGTGGAAATACTACTAATTTTTCTGCAAATCATCCATTAGGACCCAAAAGTCCTCCTATGGATTGGGGTTGGCCATCTGGTTACTTTTTTGTGGTTGCTAATGGACTTAATGATGCAGATAACGACAATACACCTGAAACAATATTTCAACTACATGCTTTGGGAAATCAAATGTTGACTCCAATTGCTCCAATATATATAACCCCAACAAATTCAAATGATACCATATATATAGACTTGAAAGTTAATTCTGAAAGGTTTTTATCTGAGATTGACTTAGAATATGTAGGAATAGATCATAGTAGTAGCTCAAACAACTTAATGATGTGCACTAATGCTTCAACAAAGAATGTTTTTGAAAATGGAAGTAATTTATCAACAGACTTAAATATTAATAATGATTCTAAAAATTATATATCATTAGATTACACACTTCCTTTTGCTCCAACTATTTATTATCATTTTCAATCAACTAATAAAACTAATCTTTCAATAACCGATCTTAATGGTAGAATATTTATTTCAAAAAATAATTTACCCAATCACGGTAGCTATTTTCCTTTGAAAGAATTTTCATCAGGAATTTATATTTTGACAATTGATAATGGGGAAGAGAGGCTAACTAAAAAGTTTAATGTCATTCAATAAGTTAAAAGTATTAGCACTTGCTTTATTTTTTTTTCTGATTTCATTTACCAGAAACAAAGTTTATTATTCTATAATTCCTAAAGGATTTCCAGAATTATCTATTCCTGCAGATAATGAACTAACTAATGAAAAAATTGAACTTGGTAAAAAGTTGTTTTTTGAAAAACTTCTTTCTAGAGATTCTTCCATTTCTTGTGCTTCTTGTCATAAACCAGAACTAGCCTTTACTGATGGTTTGAAAAATCCAAAAGGAATAAAAGATAGACTAGTATCTAGAAATACTCCAACTTTAACTAATATAGCTTATAATAAAAATTTTTTAAGAGATGGTGTTAATCCAACTTTAGAAGCTCAAGCATTAGTTCCCATTCATGAAAAAAATGAATTTGATTTTCATATCTTGTTAGCAGCTGAAAGATTAAAAAAGAAACCTTCATATGTTCAATTATTTGAAAAAGCTTATGGGGGAGTTCCATCACCTAGCTTAATAGTTAAATCAATAGCTAGTTTTGAAAGAACTTTGATCAGTGGAAATTCTAGATATGATCAATATATTTATCAAAATAAAAAATATTCATTATCATCATCTGAGATTAAGGGATTGAATTTATTTAATAAATTGAATTGTGTTAGCTGTCATAATGGATTTAACTTTTCAAATGGAGAAATTGTAAATAACGGCATTTATGAAAATTATGACGATGTAGGAAAAATGAGAGTTACGAACCAAGAAAAAGATAATGGATGTTTCAAGGTGCCCACTTTGAGAAATATAGCACTTACTGCTCCATATATGCATGATGGTAGTTTTGAAACGCTAGGCGATGTTATAGATCATTATTCAAAAGGTGGAAAAAATAACATTAACAAACACCCATCTATAAGTCCATTTGTGATTACTAAATCCGAAAAAGAAAATCTTATAAGTTTTCTCAAAACTTTAACAGATAGCTCCTTTACTTCTAGTTATTAACGAAAGTTTTGATTACTCTGTTGTCCTTAAGTTGAACAATATAAATTTGATTAGGACTAAATTCTTTTACTATTTGACCATTAAGGTTAAAAATGCGTTTAATATCCTCTTTTTTATTAAAAAAATCATTTATAATACCAACGCTTCCTGCGATACCATGCCAAGTGACTAATTCTGTAGTTCCTGCGTTGTTGGTGATTTCCATTGTAATTATTCCTTCACCAGCAATATTGTTTGGGAAAATATGGCAGTTTAGATAATAACTTTGGCCATTTGAAATAACCAATTCGCCATTGGTAACACCAACAACATAACAATTAGGGAAACAATTAGAAAACTCCCATGCTGAAGGCATCGAATCAACAACAATGTTCCATGAAAGTGAATCATCAGCTTGAGCTAACAGATAAGTATTTTGTGAAAAGTCAGCATCAGATGGTTGTCCTGATAAAGACATATTATTATCTTGAATAGTAAAGCTTTGGCTAAATAGACTTAGCGACAAAAAGAAAGTATTTATTAATAATATATGTTTCATGAATTAAATATAGTTATTTATGACTGATTTTCTGCCTATGTTTAACGTAATGAAGTCTTTCTCTTTTCTTACTCCTCTTGCTGGAGAGTATTCTCTACCATAGAAAATAATTTGTAGATGAAGTTTATTCCATAACTCTTTTGGAAATAATCGCTTTGCATCTTTTTCAGTTTGAATTACATTTTTTCCATTGGTAAATCCCCATCGATACATTAATCGGTGAATGTGAGTATCTACTGGAAAAGCTGGAATCCCAAATGCTTGACTCATTACAACTGATGCAGTTTTATGGCCAACTCCAGGTAGTTCTTCTAGTTTTTCCATATTAGCTGGTACTTTTCCATGGTGTTCATTAATTATTATTGAAGACAAATCATAAATGGCTTTTGATTTTCTAGGAGATAATCCGCATGGTCTAATAATTAATTTAATTTCTTCAATCGTTAATTTAATCATGTCATGAGGATTGTCAGCTTTATCAAATAAAAGAGGAGTTATTTTATTCACTCTTTCATCTGTGCATTGTGCAGAAAGTAAAACAGCAATAAGTAGTGTGTAAGTATCCTTGTGATTTAAAGGTACAGGTGTTTTAGGGTAAAGCTTTTCAAGCTCATTAATTACATAGCTAACTTTTTCAGCTTTAGTCATTTAAATCTTTTTGAGGTGTTTCTTTTGTATCCAACCTTTTTTTTCATTGAATGAAATTTCATACCAATTATTATTTTCTGCAGTTATTTTTGCTTTAGACCCCTCGTGCAATTGGTAGGTAGTTGCAGCACTTTCTGAAGGTTCTACTAACACTTTAGTGATGGGGGTAAATAAAATTCCGTATTTAGATTCTTTTATTTTAGACTTACTTATTGTGCTTAGTATTAAGGTAAAACCAAATAATATCAATACGATAATTGAGGAATAAAAATTAATTCTTTTCCAATAAAGTTCAGTACTGATTCTATAAAAAAGAAATAATAAACATGTTGAAAATATAAGTACAATTGAAGCGTAAGCCCAGTAATTTGGTGATTTACCTAAAAAACTATAAATAAGTTCACTTATTAATATAGATTTCTTAATGGCATTTTTATCTTTAAGCAGTGTATTACAATATTGAAGGTTGTGAGTCAAGTCAATGTCACCAGGTGCAATTTTCAATCCTTTTTCATAGAACAATATTGCATTGGGTAAGCTATCTAGCTTAAAAAAGCTGTTTCCTAAGTTCAAAAAGAGTTCTTTGCTTATTATTCCATTTTGATAGAGTAAACTATAATTACTTTTGGCACTGTCATATTTTTGGCTTTCATATTGTGAATTAGCTAGATCAAATATTTCATAGGAATTATTCGCTGAGCTACTAAAATAAGACATCAGAACAAAACATATGCTAAAAAACTTATACAACATCTTTTTCAAATTGATTAAATAATAATTGACTTTGATCGTAGGAGTATTGAGCATCTGAGCTACTTAGTGGACTATACTGAGCCATTTCACAATTGTTTAAAATTTTGTCAAGAGATTTGATATCATCTTCTTTAATTCCAGCTTCAATAAGTGAGGCATTAATTTTTTCTTTGCTTAGAACGGCTATTTCAAGTTTGAATTTATTGGACAAATAAATGGTCCATAGTTTATAAATTTCTTTATAAAATGAATTGTTTTCTTTATCGTCTAAATGATTTTTTGCAAGTTTGAAGCTTTCATTTACCTGTTTAATTATTTCTTTCATTTTGACTTTATCTCTATCTGTAAATTTATCTTTGTTATATATAAAAAATAAAATTAAAAATAGGGCACAGGGAATTGCACTAACAATAGACCAATAATAAGGAGTTCCAAAAATTGGATTACTAAAATCATATAATTCAGTCTTAGTTTTTATGTGGTGGATATTTTCATTGATAACAGAGACATTTTTTTGATCGGTTTTATTGTAATTACTGGTATAGCCTGAAGAATTAACACCATTGTTTTTATTGACCTTTATTTTTATCGCAGGGTGAGTAAGTACTTTATACTTTCTTAGATTGATGTCAAAGTAGGAAAATTCAATTTTTGGAATTTCATAATCTCCATGAAATCTTGGAATGAGTAGTTGACTTACTTTTTTACTTCCGAAAATTCCATTGCTTGTAATATTTATTTTAGATTTTATGTCCTGAGGATATTGTTCTAAATCCTGAGGAAAATTAATTTCAGGAATAGAAAGTTGTTTTAGGTTTCCCTTTCCACTAATTTCAATTGAAAGATCAAGTGCATCATCAACTTTTAGTTCTTTTTTAGTGACATCAACCTTTAATTTATAGTTACTACCTATTTGACCATTAAAACTTTTTGGAGCATTTTTAGGAAGTGGCTTAACATTTAATTTAATCGTATTGCTTTTAAGTTTTTTTGAAACTCCTCTATTAAAAAAGTCTCTATTAACAAGAGTTGAAACTTCAAATGCTGGTATGGTGATTTTTCCTATTTTTTGTGGAGAAATAATTTCTTTTTTTAGCGTAAATACACTGTATTGAATACCATTTATAATTTCTTGATCTTCTTTCCATTGTTTGTTTTTAGGTTCAATTAACTCTGTCCAAAAATCATTACTCATTGGTAGGTCGTAATCAGTTATTTCAATATTTCTAACATGGTATACAGATTGATATATTTTATACTTAACTATTATATTTTCTCCAATAAGTGGATTTTTTTTACTGCATGTTATTCTTGCAAATAATTTTTCATTATTATTTGAATTATTACTATTTGATGAGTTATTTTTCGCTGAGTTTTGTCCTTGAGTTACATTGATTATAATTCTATCTGTAGTAAATTCTTCTCCACCATAATTCACTTTAATGGCTTCAATTACTAATTCTCCTTCTTTTTTTGGAATTAATATAAAAGTTGATTTAAATTCTTTTTTTGATTCAAATTTCCCATTGATAATCGTAGTTTGACTTGATGAACTAGTGTAAGGACCTTGTTTAATTGAAAAGTCTTTAAATGTTAAGTTATTCAGTTGTATTCTTTGGTTGGATTCAACAATAAATCTAATGTAATCGTCGGTTGAAATATTGTTTTTATCAACATAGGACTTGAAATTAAAATCTTGAGCAAAATTCATCAGAGAAATGAGTAACATAAATATTATAGCAGATATCTTATTCATTTTACCAATCTTTGGTTTTACTCTTCTTTTTTTGATCTCCTTTTTTTCTGTTTACTTTCATTAGCACCTTTTGCTCATCAGCATTTATAGCATCTAAATTTTTCATGGCTTGCTGTTTACTTTGTGCTTCTTGAGGTTGTTTACCGTTTTCTTTCTGGTCTTTGTTCTGTTGATCTTTGTTCTGTTGGTCCTTTTTCTGCTGATCTTTGTTCTGCTGGTCTTTGTTCTGTTGATCTTTATTCTGCTGGTCTTTGTTTTGTTCGTCTTTGTTCTGCTGGTCTTTATTTTGTTCGTCTTTGTTCTGCTGATCTTTATTTTGTTCGTCTTTATTCTGC
>MDTB01155024.1_pt1 | contig 11715 bp, 11 predicted proteins | sample 811161 | NCBI WGS metagenome assembly MDTB01 (sample SAMN05326650, study PRJNA326480) | marine metagenome | isolation source: seawater | place: Mediterranean Sea | collected 2009
AATATATAAATGAAAAAAAATCAAAATAGTTATAAAAAAAGTGGTGTAAATATTTCATTAGCCAATAAATTAGTTAAACATATATCGAAAATATCAAAAAAAGATGTCAAAAAAAATGCTGGTTTTAAAAAGAATGATATAATCGGTGGATTTGGTTCGTTATTTGATATCAGTAATCTAAAAATTAAAGACCCAGTGATAGTTTCTTGTACAGATGGAGTTGGGACCAAAATCGAGTTGGCTAACAAATTTAAAAAGTTTGATACCATTGGTATCGATTTAGTAGCTATGTGTATAAATGATTTAATTGTTCAAGGTGCAAGACCATTATTTTTCTTAGATTATATTGCTGTAGGTAAACTAAATTTAAATAAAACAAAAAAAATTTTAAAGGGAATATTCAGAGGTTGTGCAATATCTAGATGTAGATTAATTGGTGGTGAAACTGCAGAAATGCCCGGAATATACTCCCGAGATAAATTTGATTTAGCAGGATTTAGTGTTGGAATAGTTTCAAAGAAAAAAATATTGGATAAAAAAAATGTGAATAAAGGTGATATAGTTTTAGCAATTCCCTCTGATGGTATTCATTCTAATGGTTATTCATTGGTAAGATCAATCTTAAAGAAAAATAAGATACCTACAAATTTAAAGAATGATATTTTGAAACCTACAAAAATTTACTCAAATGAAATACTAAAATTAAGTAATAAAAATTTGATTAATGCGGCCGCACATATTACCGGAGGTGGATTAATAGAGAATTTATTAAGGTCAATACCAGAAGATTTAACTTTAAATATAGATCTTTCAAAAATTAAAACAACTAAAATTTTTAAATGGCTTAAAAGTAAGAATATTTCAAATCAAGAAATGATAAGTACTTTTAATTGTGGAATAGGATTTTGTTTGATCGTTCCTAAAGAAAATATATTGAAAATTCAAAAAGTATTCCCCAAAAAATATAAGCCTTATGAAATTGGAATTATTTCCAAAGAAAGTAAAAAATTAAACATATTTAATTCTTTAAAATGGTAAAAAGGAAGACCTGTATTTTTATATCAGGAAAAGGTTCAAATCTTAAAAACCTTATTTCTCGCTCAAGAGATAATAATTTTCCAATTAAAATAAGTTTAGTAATATGTAACAATATTAAAGCATATGGAATTAATTATGCCAAAAAAAATAAAGTACCGTATATTTTTGTTAATACCAAAAAAAAAAATTACGAGAACAAAATTTTATTAAATTTAAAAAAATATAAAATATCTTTTATTTGTCTTGCTGGATACATGAAGATTATCTCAAATAAATTAATTAAAAATTATAAAAATAAAATTATAAATATTCACCCTTCTCTTCTTCCAAAGTTTAAAGGTTTAAATACTTTTTCTAGAATATTGAAAAACAAAGAAGTTAAAACCGGTTGTACTGTTCATTATGTTGATGAAAAATTAGACAATGGTAACACTATCACTCAAAAATTTTTTTATATAAAATCCGGAAATAATAAACAATATTTAAAGGAAAATACGCAAAAACTCGAACATAGAGCTTTTCCTGAAGCTATAATAAAAATTTTTAGATATAGCTAATTTTTAAAAAAAAACTCTATCTCTTTTTTTGCATTATCAACTGAGTCTGATCCGTGAACAGAATTTTTATCTATTGAAATTCCATATAATTTTCTGATCGTATTTTCCTCGGCTTCTTTAGGATTTGTTGCACCCATTAACTTTCTATTTGCTAAAACAGCATTTTCACCCTCTAGTATAATTACAATAATAGGGCCTGATGATAAATAAGCGCATAGATCATTATAAAATGGTTTAGATTGATGAATTTTATAGAATTCAGCTGCCTCATCTTTTGTTATGTGAATTTTTTTACTATCTTTTATTTTTAAATTATTTTTTTCAAAAATACTTTTAATATTTTCAGCAAGATTTCTCTCTACTGCATCTGGTTTTATTATAGAAAGAGTTTGCTCCACTTTACTCGAAATTTTCTTCAACAAGTTGGTTTAACAATCTAACACCAAATCCAGTTGCGCCACTTGAGTTTAAAGATCCTCCATACTTCGAAAAAGCCATCCCTGCAATATCTAGGTGAGCCCATGGAGTTTTATTGAGAATAAATCTTTGTAAAAATTGAGCTGCCGTCGTTGACCCGGCGCCGCCAACGTAATTTATATTTTGCATATCAGCGTTTTTAGAATTTATTAATTTGTCATAATTTTTATGTAAAGGCATTCTCCATAATTTCTCTTCCACTTTTGCACCTGCATTTATTATTTGTTTGGATAATTTATCGTCGTTAGAAAAAAGTCCAGCATATTCTGAACCGAGCGAAACAATTATTGCACCGGTTAATGTAGCCAGATCAATTATAAATTTAGGTTTAAATTTTCGTTCTGTATAGGTCAATGCATCAGCTAAAACCAATCGACCCTCCGCATCAGTATTTAATACCTCAATTGTTTTACCGCTGTAAGATTTAACAATATCCCCTGGTCTTTGTGCGTTACCGCTAACCATATTTTCAACGAGTCCCACCACTCCGACAGCATTTATTTTTGCTTTTCTCAAAGCAAGGCTTTTCATTAGACCTACCACAGCTGCAGAGCCTGCCATATCATAAGTCATATCTTCCATAAACCTAGCTGGTTTAAGCGAATAACCACCAGTATCAAAAGTCACTCCTTTTCCAACAAAAGCTAAGGGTTTAGAATTATTTTTTACTCCATTCCATTCCATTGTTACAAGGTATGATCCTCTAACGCTACCCATCCCTACACCAAGCAATGAGTGCATACCAAGTTTTTTCAACTTTTTTTGATCATATATATTTACTTTCAGGCCATCTTTTTTAAGAGAACTTAATCTTTTTGCGTATTCATCTGGATGTAAAATATTCCCTGGCTCGGAAACTAAATCTCTAGTATAAAAAATTCCTTCTTCAAGTGATTTGAATTTTAATTGAGTCTGAGAAGAAGGTTTATTTCTATTCCCTACTACATTAATTGATATTATTCTTACTTCTTTTTTTGTTTTATATTTATTAAATTTATAAGATTTTAATTTTAATCCATGAAGAAAATGACCCAGAAAATTGTTACTTTTACCTAAGACAGTATCAGAACTTATAGAGTATTCACTATTTTTTCCATAATTAATACGCACATAAAATTCTGCTCCTAAATTTTCTATTTGAGATGTTTTCAAATCATTTTTAATTGATATTAAGATAATTTTTCTTTTTGAATTTACTTCAAAAACAAATATGTTTTTTTTTAAATCACTGGTTGCCAGTAGGTCTTTTATATAAATAAATTCTTTACTTGAAATATGTTTTTTTAAATTCAAAATATTAAATCTATCGTTTACAAACAAAACAATGTTTGATGCAGTTTTAATATTTGTTTTTTTTAAATAATTTATTTTTATTGTCATGAAATTTTAATTTATAGTAACTTTTAAATGCTTTATATGGTCTAATATATTGAATTTCAAAGGTAAATTTGTCCTTGTTCACTCTAAAGTTGAATTTATCATATGGATGCTTTATCTATATACAAATTATTATAATGCTTCAAAATAAAATTTACCAAAATTATCTAATTGAAATTTTAAAAACATTTTTAACTGTATTATTTTCTCTTACTATAATTGCTTGGACAGTACGAGCTGTAAATTTTCTGGATTTAATCGTGGAAAATGGATATCCACTCACTACCTACTTTATCTATTCAATTTTAAATATATTTGGAATTATGCCAAAGTTTATTCCATTATCTTTTCTTTTGAGTATTATAATTTTCATACTTAAACAAATTCAAGAAAATGAATTAATTATTTTGTGGACATCTGGGGTTAAAAAAATTCAAATAGTAAATTTATTCCTTTTTTTTTCATTTTTAATATCAATATTGTACTTAATTTTTTCTACAATAATAACACCTTCTGCATTAAATAAATCTAGACAATTATTAAGCAGTGAAGATTTTACTTCTTTTTTACCTACAATTAAAGTTCAGCAATTTTCTGACTCATTCAAAGGAGTGACATTTATAGTAGATCAAAAAATTGACAATAAAGTTAAAAATATTTTTTTACAAGATAATGCTAACGTTTTAGATAATTTATCTTCTAACAATACAAATAATAATTCTAACACTATTATAGCTAAAAGTGGTTTAGTTGAACAAAAAAAATTAATTCTATTTAATGGTCAAATTATTTCTTCAAACAAACAAAACACTGAAAACGATATTATTAAATTTCAACAACTTAATATTGATTTAAATAATTTTAGTAATACAACAATTAAAACTCCTAAAATTCAGGAAACATCCTCTATTCAACTAATCAGCTGTTTAAAAATTAAATATTTAAATTACAAAAATTGTAAAAATAATTTTAATAATGAAATTATAACTACTTTAAATAGAAGAATAATTTTACCTTTTTATATTCCAGTGATTTCTCTAATTGCTTCTTTTTTATTAATTAAACCCAAAAAAAATATTTTTTTTAATAAAATATCTGTATTCATTTACTGTTTTTTGATCTTATTGTATGCGGAGTTAATAATTAGATACACAGGTATAAATCAAGTTGCTTTTAATTTATTTATATTTTCACCAATAATAATGGCTTCAATTTTTTACTATTTCTTACTCAATCAATTTTCAAAAGAACTTATTAAAAATGAATAGCATAATAATTAATTATTTATTAAAAGGATATTTAAAAACTTTTATAAAAATAACTCTACTTTTTTATTGTTTTGGAATAATACTAAATCTTTTTGAAGAGATTGAATTTTTCAAAGACTCGAATGTTTCATTTTTTACTCCCTTAGTTCTTACATCTCTGTATATACCAAGTTTAATAATTCAATTGCTTCCTTTTATCATTTTCGTCACTAGTTTGACATTTATCACTCAAATTAGAAATAATAAGAATTTGCTTACACTGAAAATTTTAGGTTATTCTAATTTTAGAATATTTTTTATTTTTGCGATTACATCTTTTTTATTAGGCTGGTTAATACTTTTTTTTATGAATCCGGTCACTTCAATTATGTCAAAATATTATGAAAAAACTAAAGGTTATTATTCAAAAGATATTGATCATTTAGCAACATATAATAAAAATGGATTATGGATAAAAGAAAATTTAGTTAATGGCCAACGCATTATATCTGCGTCTAATGATGAGGTTAATAAACTTAAAGATTTGATAATTTATAATTTTGATAAAAATTATTTGTTAAAAGAAAAAATTTTTTCTAAATCTGCTAATATTAAAAAAAATGAATGGACTTTAGAGGATGTTATAATTTTAAATATTAACAACGGTTTAAGTGAAAAAGTAGAAATCAGTCAAATGACAATAACTTCAATTTATAATTATGAAAAAATTACAAGTTTATTTAAAAATTTTGATACTTTATCTTTTGTAGACTTAATACTAAATTATAAAGATTTTTTAAAGAAAGGTTATAATAAAATTTTTTTAGATCAAAGTTTACATTCAATGCTTTCTATGCCCTTTTTTTTATTTATAATGACTTCACTTGCGGCAATAATGGCTTTCAGTACACTAAAAAAATCTAATAATGTTAAATTAATAATTTTAGGAATAATTACTTGTGTAGTTATCTTTTACTTAAAAGACTTGTCGTTAGCTTTAGGAAAAACTAATAGAATCTCATTGATATTAGCTACATGGATGCCTATTTTAATTGTAGGTGTTTTTAGTTCGATAGGAATACTTCAGATAAATGAAAAATAATTTTATTTTTATTGTTTTTTTTCTAATTTTTCAGCACGCAATCTTGGTTGCTGAAAATCTAAACATTACATCAAAAAAAATTTCTATAGACAAAAATAGTCAAATAAGTATTTTTGAAAATGATGTAATTATCAAAGATGAAAAAAATAATACTATTAGTAGTAATTATGCAGAATATAATAAAAAATTAAAACTAATAACATTAAAAGATAACGTAGTTGCAGAAGATACATTGGGAAATTTATTTGAAGCAACAGAAGCAATATATGATGAAAAATCAAAAATATTGGAAAGCATCGGTGATACTAAAATTATCACAAATAAAGGGAGTATTGTAAATTCTAAAGACATCATACTAGATAATGATAATAGAATAGTTTTTTCAAAAAAAGAAACGACTATAATTGATTTTCAAAAAAATGAAATTTTTTTAGACAATTTTGAATATCAATCCGATAAAAATATATTTAAGTCTATAGGTAGTATTAAAGTTAATGATAATATGAAAAACTCATACGAGTTTAGTCAAATTTATATTAACGAAAAAAATAAAGAAATAATAGGTAGTGATGCTAAATTATATTTAAATCAAAACGATTTTAAATTGAATCAAAATAATAAACCAAGAATTTTCTCTAATACAATAAGTATCTCTGAAAATGAATCTAAATTCATTAAAAGTGCTTTCACTATGTGTGACTATAGAGATAAAGACAAATGTCCACCCTGGGAATTAACTGCCTCTGAAATGACTCATGATAAAAAAAGTAAAACTATTTTTTACGATGACGCTATTGTAAAAATTTATAATATACCTATTTTTTATTTCCCAAAATTAGCTCATCCTGATCCAACTGTTAAAAGAAGGTCTGGATTTTTGAACCCCTCGTACTCTGATACTAAGAATTTAGGATCAAGTTTAAATCTACCTTATTTTTGGGCAATAGATAATGCTAGAGATTTGACGATAAATAATAGGTTGTTTGCATCCGAACACCCTTTATTTTTAGGAGAATATCGTCAGGCTTTTGAAAATTCTAAATTAGTTTTTGATTTTGGCCATACGCAGGGATATAAAAAAACATCCTCTACCAAAAAAGCAGGTGATAAATCTCATTTTTTTTCTAAATTTACAAAAAGTTTTATTTCCAATGAGACAAACGAAAATAATTTAGAGATAAATCTGCAACATGTATCTAATAAAAAATATTTAAAATTGTATAAAATTGATTCGAATCTCGTTGAATATGAAACTGAGACATTAGAAAATTTTGTCGATTTTAATCATTACAATGATGAAGATGGTCTATCCCTATCGTTAAAAGCAAGCAACTATAGAACCTTAAAAGATACTTATAATGATAAATATGAAAATATTGTTCCTGACATTACTGTAAGCAAAAACTTATTTAGTGATAAATTTGGTAACGGTGATTTTAACTCAAACTTCAAAATTCACAATTTTGATACGAATAAAACAAAAAAATTATTGATTAATAATTTTGATTGGGAAGTAGATAAATCGAATAATTTTTTCAATAGTAAATTTTTAACAAGTTTTAAAAATGTTAATTATGATATTAAGAATGTTGCAAATTATAAGTCAGATACTACAAATGAATTTTATGGTGCAGTTGGTTATCTTGGGGGCATTGATTTATTTAAAAGTGTTTCCAATAAAAATCACTTATTAACACCTAAATTTTTAATTAAATATTCTCCAAATCATATGAGGAAAGAAAAAGAAAGCTTGAATTTAAACGAGACTGATATTTTTTCTTTAAATAGGCTAAATACTAACGATAATTTTGAAAGTGGGGCAAATTTAACCTTGGGTCTTGATTATGAACAAAAAAGTCAGTCGAATAAACTTAATTTTTCAATTGCTCAAATTATCAATGAAAAAGAAAATAATAAAAATATGCCTGATAAATCTAGTTTAGATAAAAAATTTTCGGATCTAGTAGGATCTATAAAATATGAGAAGAATAAAAATTTTAAATTTGATTATAATTATTTAGTTGATCAAAACCTTAAAGAAACAAATTATAATGAAATCGCCACTAGTTACGACACAAATAATATTAAATTTAATTTTAATTATTTAGAAGATAATAGAAAAAACGTTACAGAAAAAAAATATTTGGAATCCGCTATAGAAATTCAAAACGGAAACAATAGTGTGTTTTCATTGAGTAACAAAAGAGATTTAATCAAAAATTCTTCAGAATATTATGACTTAAGTTATGAATATATAAATGATTGTTTGAGAGCTGGTTTAGTTTATAGAAGAGAATTTTATAATGATTCAGAAATTGAACCTGAAAATTCACTAATGTTTACTATAACGCTAAACACATTTGGATCTATTAATTCCCCAACATTTAGTCAATGATTAAAATATTTCAAATTAAGATAGTATTCCTATTTATATTATTTTTGATGAGCGAAAATGATGCTTTTGCAGAAATAAAAAATAACATCATAGCAAAAATTGGTAATGAGATAATTACTAATTTCGATGTAGAAAATAAAATAAAAACAAATCTTTATTTATCTGGAGAAGAGATAAATCAAGAAAATATAAACAAAATAAAAGCTTTAACATTAAAATCTTTAATTAATTTAAAACTAAAAAGTAATGAAATAAAAAAACATAATTTAACACCAAATGATCAAGCTATAGCTCAATATTTAAACTCTATCGCAAATAACCTAAATTTAAATCGAGTGGATTTAGTTGCTCAATTTAAAATTTATGAAATTGATTATGATCAGTTCGTTGAAGATGTTAAAACTGAATTTTTATGGCAACGTTTGGTTGCTAAAACATATTTGGATAGAATTAAGGTTAATGAAGATCAGATTAATTTTGAAATGAAAGAGATTATTGAAAAAGAAAAAGAAAATAAAAGTGTTGTAGAATACAATTTATCTGAAATCGAAATAATCTTTGAAACAACTAAAGAAGAAAGCGATTTAAAAAATAAAATTGATGATGACATTAAAAAAATTGGTTTTAAAAAAACTGCGATTAAATACAGCACTTCTGCAACCGCACTCAATGGTGGGTTGATAGGTTGGATAAATTCTAATCTATTATCTCCAGTTTATTACACCGTGGTAAAAAATTTACAAATTGGGCAAGTTTCTCTGCCTATCAAAAAAGGTAATACTATTACATTTTTAAAACTAAATGATAAGAAAGAATTTGAAAAAATACAAAACATAGATTTAGACCAATTAAAAACTTCTTTAGAAAATAATAAAAAAAATGAATTGCTTAATTTATATTCTAGTAGTCATTTATCAAAAATTAAAAACACAACTTTAATTGAATTTCTGTGATAAAAAAAAAAATTATACTGGTATTTGGAGATCCAAATAGTATTAACTCTGAAATAATTTATAAAACTTGGAGGAGACTTAATAGTTCAATAAAAAAAAGACTTTGTGTAATTGGAAACATAGATTTAATTCAAAAACAATTTTTTATTCTGGGATATAATTTAAAACTAATTGAATTAAAGAAATTAAATGACAAAATTGACGAAAAAAAATTGAATATAATAAATATCAATTTAAAATTTAAGAACCCTTTTAAAGTTTTAAAAAAAGAGTCATCTAAATTTATAAACAATTCATTAAATATGGCCCATTCATTTTCAGAGAAGAAATATATTGATGGGTTTATCAATTGTCCAATTAGCAAGACTATTTTACCCAAAAAAAAAGGTGTAACGGAATATTTGGCATCAAAGTGTAATATAAAAAACGATTCAGAGGTAATGTTGATTAGAAATAAACATTTATCAGTGATACCGCTTACTACACATATAAATATTAAAGAAGTATCTAAAAAAATAAAAACTAATTTAATTAAAAATAAAATTTTAACATTTAATAATTGGTTTACAAATAAATATAAAAAAAAACCAAAGATTGCGATACTAGGTCTTAATCCACACAATTCTGAATTTAAAATAAATTCGGAAGAATCAAAGATAATTAAACCATCAATTAAATTTTTAAAGAAAAAAGGTATTAAAATAAGTGGCCCATTCTCAGCTGACACAATTTTTATTAAAGAATATAAAAATTATGATGTAATAGTTGGAATGTACCACGATCAAGTTTTAGGTCCTTTCAAAACATTATTCAAATTTAACGGGATTAATATTACACTTGGTTTAAAATATTTTAGGACTTCACCTGATCATGGTGTGGCAACCAATTTAATAAAAAAATTTAAAGCCGACCCATCAAGTTTACTACAATGTATTCATTATTTTAATAATATCAAAAAATGAGATACGCCAAAAAATCTTTGGGTCAAAATTTTTTAATTGATAAAAATATCATCAAAAAAATTGTAAATTTATCAAATATAAAAGATAAAAATATAATTGAAATTGGCCCTGGTGAAGGAGCTTTAACAAATGAAATTGTAAAGGCAAAACCAAAATCATTAATTTTAATCGAAAAAGATTTTAAATTATCAGAGATTTTAAAGAAAAAATTTACTAAAAATAAACAAGTTAAAATTTATTGTGAGGACATTCTTGAATTTAATTTTAAAAAAATAAAAAATAATAATTTTATTGTTTTTGGAAATCTTCCGTATAATATTTCTTCTCAAATATTAGTGAAATTCATAAAAATGAGTAATTTAAAAATTAAATTTAATGAGTTAATTTTTATGTTTCAAAAAGAATTAGGTGAAAAAATACTAAGTTCATATCCATCACCAAACTACGGTCGAATATCAATTTTAAGAAGTTACAGATTAAAAATTTTAGAAAAATTTTTAGTTTCTCCTAATTGTTTTTCTCCTAAACCAAAGATAACCTCAATGGTTATTCATTTTGAATTTTTTGAGAACCAAAAGATTAATATAAAAAAGATATCAAATCTAGAAAAAATAACGAATATCTTTTTTTCAAATAAAAGGAAGATGATCAATAAAAATATAAAGAAAATATTAACAAAAAATAAAATAAACAAAATTCCAGATCTTAAATTAAATTTACGTCCCTCAAATTTAAAACCGGACATTTTTTACAAAATTACTGAATTATATGAAGATGGCTAATTTTTTTTTCTGAAATTATTTTTTCAATTTGTTTAAAACAGACTTCTAAATTTTTGTTAATGATAATATAATCATAGTCATTCCAATGTTGAATATCTGTATCAAAAGATTTAAACCTTTTTTCAATCTCATCAGCTGTATTTTGGTTTCTATTTATCAACCTTTTTTTTAATTCTTCTTTATTATCTGCAATAAGATATATCTTTATTAAATTCAAATTCTTAAATTTAGATAATTGTTTAGTTCCTTGCCAATCAATGTCAAAAATAATATCATTTTTTAATATAGCCTGATCAACGTTTTCTTTTAAGGTTCCATAATAATTATCAAAAATTTTGGCATATTCATAAAATTTTTTTTTTTCTATTAATTCTTTAAATTTTAATTTTGACACAAAAAAATAATCTACTCCATCAATTTCGTTTGATCTTGGAGTTCGAGTGGTATGTGAAACAGAAATTTTAAAAGACTGGTTTTTTTGTTGAATTTTTTTTGTAAGTGTCGTTTTTCCAACGCCAGATGGCGAAGATAAAATAATCATGATATTTTCTGTATCATGAATCATATAAATTCAGTTTTAGCTTGATTTGCTTTCTATAAATTTAATGGCATCGCCTACTGTGAGAATTTTTTCAGCTTCACTATCTGAAATTTCAGAACCAAATTCTTCTTCAAATGCCATAACTAATTCGACTGTATCTAAACTGTCCGCACCTAAATCATCTATAAAACTAGCTTCTTCAGTAACTTTTTCTTCTTCTATCCCTAAATGATCTGCTACAATTTTTTTAATCTTACCTTTAATATCTTCTGACATGAAATCCT
>MDTB01008955.1_pt1 | contig 11714 bp, 11 predicted proteins | sample 811161 | NCBI WGS metagenome assembly MDTB01 (sample SAMN05326650, study PRJNA326480) | marine metagenome | isolation source: seawater | place: Mediterranean Sea | collected 2009
GTTTTAGCGGAGAGGTTACACACGATCCCATTTCGAACTCGAACGTTAAGGGCTCCAGCGCCGATGGTACTGTGTCTTAAGGCACGGGAGAGTAGGACACTGCCAGGTCTACTAAACATGAAATTTGTCACTTCTAGATGCTCCTAGATAAAATATATGATATATATGAGTTTATGAATATTACCGTTGTAGGCGCAGGTTATGTTGGTATGTCAATATGCGCTTTGTTAAGCTCAAATCATGAAGTTTGTGTATTTGATATAGATCCTAAAAAAGTAGAAGATATAAATAACAAGAGATCACCTATAAGTGACACTGACATAGAGTCTCTTTTAATTAATACAAATTTAAATTTATCAGCAACAACTTCAAACAAAGTGGCATTTAAAAAAGCTGAAATTATTGTTATCTGTACACCTACTGACTATGACACAAAAGAGAATTCATTTGATACATCAAGTGTACAGACAGTTATAAAAGAAATTCTTAAATATAATAATGATGCATTAATAGTGATTAAATCGACTGTTCCAGTTGGTTTTACTCAAGAAATGAAAAATGAATTTAATTATGAAAAAATTATATTTTCACCTGAATTCTTAAGAGAAGGAAAAGCTCTTCATGACAATTTGTTTCCATCAAGGATTGTAGTAGGAGGTCATAATGAATTTACTGGAAAGTTTGCTGAATTAATGAGTTCAAACTCAAAAAAAAAAGATGTTGATATTTTTGAAATGAATTCTTCTGAAGCAGAAGCTGTAAAATTATTTTCAAACACTTATTTGGCAATGAGAGTATCATTTTTTAATGAACTTGACAGTTATGCTATAGCTAAAAAGCTTAATTCAAAAAATCTTATTAAAGCAGTTTCTGCAGACCCAAGAATCGGTAATCACTATAATAATCCTTCTTTTGGCTATGGTGGATACTGTTTACCGAAAGATACTAAGCAATTACTTGCAAACTTCGACAATGTCCCTCAAAACTTAATAGAAGCTATTGTTAAATCAAATACAACTAGAAAAGACTTTATTGCTGATCAGATTATTAATTCTCAGCCTTCCTGTGTTGGAGTATACAGATTAATTATGAAAGAGGGATCAGATAATTTCAGAGTAAGCGCAGTTCAAAGTATAATGAAGCGAATAAATGCAAAAGGTATTGAGCTAATAGTTTTTGAACCATTATTAAAGAAGAAAGAATTTTTTGGTGCAAAAGTTGTTGATAATTTGGAAGATTTTTTAAAAAGCTCCTCAATTATAATAGCCAATAGATTAGATAAGCATCTTAAAAATGTTAGTAATAAAGTATATACGAGAGACTTGTTTCAAATAGATTAAGATATTAATTTTATGAGTAAAAAATACTCAATCATTCTGAGAAAATTTAAAATTACTGATAGTAAGGAGATTTTAAATTGGAGAAATGATGAAAAAACGATAAAGAACTCACTCAGTAAAAATCGTGTTAAAGAGTCTAATCATTATAAGTGGATGATTAGTGCTATTAAGAATAAGACAGGAAACCATTATTATATTGCATCTATTAACAATAAGAATATTGGAGTTGTTATCTATGAATTAAATAAGAATAATAATTTTTTTGTGAGTATAAATTTAAATCCAAATTTCAGAGGTAAGGGCATGGGGAAAAAACTTCTTCTTCTCTCTCAAAAAAAGAGAGAAATAAAAGAAAAAAACAATCTATTGTATGCAAGGATTAAAATGAATAATTCTCAAAGTATTAAAGTTTTTAGTGCTTCGAATTTCACGCTCCTTCGTAATTGTAAAAATTACTTTTTATATTATTCTAAGGTTAATTGTGATAAATAATGATATGAAAAAAATTCATACAAATGAAAAAAATCAAATAATTGATCAAATTGAAAAAATAAGATCAAAAAATAATACCAATTGGATGGATATACTCAGAATTGCATTTAGATATGCACCAGATGAAGCTGCAAAAGTTATGGCTAATATATATAAGCAAGATGAAAAAATCTCAAAGCTTGCAAAAAAACTAAATAAGTAAGTGTACAAAACTCTCAAACGACCATATTTTATTGCAGAAATTTCAGCAAATCATTGTGGAAGTTTTATGCATGCAAAAAAACTTATTAGATGTGCAAAAAAGAATGGTGCTGATGCAGTAAAGTTACAAACATATACCGCTGACACAATGACTATCAAATCTAATAAGAAGTATTTTCAAATCAATGAAGGTTTGTGGAAGGGATATAATCTTTGGGATTTATACGATGAAGCACATACGCCAATATCTTGGCATAAAAAATTATTTGATTATGCTAATCAGTTGGGAATTACCATATTTAGTACTCCTTTTGATGAAACTGCAGTAGACTTGCTAGAAGAATTGAACTGTCCTTTTTATAAAATTGCATCTTTAGAGATGACCGATCTTACTCTGATAGAAAAAATAGCTAAAACCAAAAAGCCTATTATAATATCTACTGGGACTGCAAATCTAGATGAAATTGAGACATCATTTAACTATGCGAGAAAAAAAGGGATGAAAAACATAACTTTACTATATTGTGTTAGCAAATACCCTTCAAACAATTCTGATTTTAATATAAACAATATTAAAATTTTAAAAGAAAAATTTAAATGTAGAATAGGTTTTTCCGATCATTCGAAAGATAATAATGTTGCTAAAGCAGCAGTAGCTGCAGGCGCTGAAGTTATTGAGAAGCACATTGCATTAGAAAATCAAGTAGATGGACTAGATATTGACTTCTCACTTAAAGGTAGTGAAATAAATGTTTTTAGAAACTCTATTGATGAAACCTATTCTTTACTGGGTAGTAAAAGATTTGTAAGGGAAGCCAGTGAATTGAAAGGCAAATTACTCAGAAGATCTATTTTTGCTTCTAGTGATATAAGAAAAGGAGATTTTTTTTCTTCTTCTAATATTAAGCGTGTGCGACCAGGTAATGGAGTTAATCCAAAATATTATAAACTTATAATTAATAAAAAATCACCATATGATTTTACTAAAGGTGACCCAATTACAAAAAAAGTTTTAGAGTCTTTAAAAATAAAATAATTATTTTTTTCTAAAAATGAAAATTAATACATTATGAAATTAGTATTAGGTACTGTACAATTCGGAAATGACTATGGAATTTCAAATAAAAGTGGAAAACTTGACTCATTTGAAGTTAAAAAAATTATAGAATTTGCGAGAATGAGAAAAATATTAACGATTGATACAGCTATGTCATATAAGAATGCCAATAAGGAATTAAGCAAAATTAACATAAAAGATTTTTCAATTATCTCAAAACTTGCATCTTACTCTCATATAGAGAAGGATTCTGTCAAAACTAAAATCATAGTCGATATTAAAAATATATTAGACAAATTTAAAATTAATCAATTATATGGTCTTCTAGTTCATGATGTTAGAGATCTAGTATCTGAAAATGGACAAGAAATTTATCGTTCGTTAATAAATTTAAAGAAAAAAAATCTTGTTAAGTATATAGGTGTGTCAATTTATGATCCAAAAGAGTACTTTAATTTAATTAAATATTTTGATTTTGATATTGTTCAAGCGCCATTTAATGTTTTTGATAGAAGAATAATTAGCGAAGGTCTATTAGATTCTGCATCAAAATTAAATATCAATGTACATGTTCGCTCAATATTTCTCCAAGGCCTATTGATAGACAGAAATATTCCAAAAAATTTTACTAAATGGTCAACTAAATTTAATGCTTGGTTTACATGGCTTGATAAAAATAACATATCTCCGTTAGAGGCATGTTTAAATTTTGCTCTCAATCAATCTAGCATTGAAAAAGTATTAGTAGGTGTACAGAGTAAAAATCAAATAACTGAGATTCTGAGAAGTATTAATAAGAAAAAATTTGATATTCCAAATTTCGAAATAAATAATAATGATATTTTAATTAATCCTTCAATGTGGAGTCATCTATGAATATTTTACTAATTGTACAAGCAAGACATGACTCAAAAAGACTGCCAGGCAAAGTTTTAAAAAAAATTAATGATAAAACGATAATAGAGATATTACTTAATAATCTTAAGAAGTTAGATTTTGTTGATAAAATTGTAGTATCTACATCCAAAAACAAATCAAATGACAATTTAGCAAATCATATTAAAGATACTGGATTTGAGGTCTTTAGAGGCGCTGAGGACGATGTACTTGATAGGTTCTATAAAACTGCAAAAAAATATAGTGCAAAAAATGTAATAAGAATTACAGCTGATTGTCCTTTGATAGATATTAAAATTCTTGATCAAGTTGTTAAATTATTTTTTAAAAAAAAAGTAGATTATTGTAGTAATACTTCCCCCCCTACTTGGCCAGATGGTCTTGATGTTGAAATATTTAAATTTTCAATTCTTGAGAAAGCATGGAAAAATGCAACTACCCAATATGATCGTGAACATGTTACATCTTATATGAGAAATAATTTGGAAATATCGCAGGAAAATTATTTTAATGTAACTGATGCCTCAGATGAGAGGTGGACTGTAGATGAAGAAGATGATTTAAAAGTTATAAGTAAAATCATTAAGAATTTTGGACCAAAATATGATTTTTCATTTGAAAATATAATGGATTTTAAACGTAAAAATCCAAATTATTTTATGGCAAATAAATCTATTAAAAGAAACGAGGGTGCCACTATAGGTAATGGACAAAAAATATGGAAAAGAGCAAAGAAATCTATTCTTGGTGGCAATATGCTGTTGTCAAAAAATCCTGATCTATTTTTGCCAGAGTTTTGGCCTAGTTATTATAAGAAGTCGAGTGGTATATCTGTCTGGAGCTTAGATGATCAAGAATATAAAGATATGATATTTGCTGTTGGTCAAAATACATTAGGTTATGCAAATCAAGATATAGAGAACGCTGTCATCGATGCAATCAAATCAGGCAATATGACGACCTTAAATTCTCCTGAAGAAGTTTACCTATCTGAGAAATTAATTGATCTTCACCCTTGGTCTGAAGTAGTTAAATTTGCTAGATCTGGAGGTGAAGCTAATGCAATGGCAATAAGAATTGCAAGATCAAGCTCTAAAAATCATAAAGTTGCTGTTTGTGGATACCATGGTTGGCATGATTGGTATTTAGCTGCAAATTTAAGTGATAATAATGAGTTAAATGATCATCTCATGCCAGGCTTAGATCCTCTTGGAGTTCCAGATAATCTTAAAAATACTATTTATACATTTAATTACAATGATTTTGATCAATTTGAAAAGTTAGTAAGAGATTATGAAATTGGAATCGTGAAAATGGAAGTTATAAGAAATCATGAGCCAAAAAATAACTTTCTTCAAAAGATTAGAAAAGTTTGTGATAAGAAAAATATTATTTTGATTTTTGATGAGTGTACGTCGGGTTTCAGAGAAACAAATGGTGGAATTCATAAAAAATATGATGTTATTCCAGATATTGCTATGTTTGGTAAAGCAATTGGGAATGGCCATGCAATAACTGCAGTTATTGGTAAAAAGTCGGTAATGGAAAATGCTAAAAGTTCTTTTATAAGCAGTACGTTTTGGACAGAAAGAATTGGTCCAGTTGCCGCATTGAAAACTCTTGAAGTAATGGAAAAACTAAAATCTTGGGAAATTATTTCAAAAACTGGTCAGTTAATGAAAGACGGTTGGAGAAAAATTGCTGCTAACAATAAAGTGCCAATACAGATTTCAGGAATTGACGCAATATGTTCCTTCACAATAACTCACAAGGACTTTCTAGGTTTTAAAACATATATGACTCAAGAGATGTTAAAAAGAGGTTTTTTAGCCAGCACATTATTTTATCCAAGTACATGTCACGACGAAAAAAGTATTAATGAATATTTTGAAAATCTTGATGAAATTTTTAAGGTGATAGGAAAAATAATCAATGAAGAGTCTAATATTGTAGATTTTTTAAATGGACCAGCTTCAGGTTCTACATTTAAAAGATTAAATTAAAATTCATAAAATATAAAAATCTTATATTTTTATTAATTAATATAATCACAAATTATTTTAGTAAATGTATCATTTTTATTACACCATTTATTTCATTGTCATATTTGATAAAACCATTCTTTTTATAAGTATTAATCGCAATAATATTATTTGAATCTACGCCTAATTTAATTTTTCTAATCCCAAATTCTCTAATTACTTTTACACAAGAAGGATAAATTTCAGAAAATACTCCTTTTGATCTCATTGTCTTTTCTCCTATTAAAATACCAACTTCAGCACTTTGATTAGCTAGATCTAATGGTTCAAATTTTATATTGCCAATATGTTTTTTTGATACTTTGTTAAATATTCCTAAAAAAATAATATCCTTTTTGTTAATTTTTTTACTGATATATATTTTTAAATCTTCTAATTTTTTGAATAAACTTGAGCTTAAAATGTAATCATTTATTACAGGATCTTCAAACCATGATAAATAATTACTATTTGCATCTGAGAGCTTTAGCTCTCTAAGAAAAAATCTTTCTGTTTCTATTTTTACTTGCTTTCTCAAATCACAATCTCATAATTTGTTTGAACTTAGTATTTTATGATATATATATATTTTACATATGACATCGTTTAATGTAGTTAATAATGCTACTACAATCATTAATAATGATCTTATTTTAGACCCATGGATATATGGAAAATTATACAATGGATCCTGGTCACCTGTTAACAAAGAACTGCAAACTGAAACTGATATTAATTCTATAGATCATTGCTTTATTTCACATATTCATCAAGATCACTGGGATATTGAAACAATTAAATATTTTAAAAAAGACATAACCTTTCATCTGCCAAAATTTAAATTCAATATTATAATTGAAAATCAACTCAGAAAAATGGGCTTTAATAATATTAATTATCTAGAGGTTGGAGTTTTTACAAAAATTAATGAAAATTATAGTCTAGCGGTTATACCACCCCTGAATCAGTATGGACAGGAAACAGAGGATGCAATAGATGAAGATCATCCAATTGAAATCGATGCAGGTGTAATTATTAAAACTCATCATGATGAGTGCAATCATTTATTTTTAAGTGATAATACTCCTTATAATTTAAAATTATATATGAATTTATTTTCTCATCTTAATATAGAAAGTATTTTCTTTCCGTATAATCGATTTGCTGACGATTTTCCTCTATGCTATCGATATGACTCAAAAACGAAAAAAAAAATTTCACTTGAAAGATCTCTTAAAGGTGAGAATGTAATATTGCGTTTTATAAAGAATTTAAAACCAAAAGTTGCAATTCCTTATTCTTCTGATTTTCAAATATACTCAGCAAAAGAAAAAGAATTTCATGAAACTCATCCAAAAGAATTTCAAGAAAAAAGTTTATATTCAAAAAGAATTTCAAAATTATCTAATATTGAGAGTTTTGACTTAAATAATTCTAATATTCTCGAATTTTTAAATGGTAAATTTAAATTAAGAAAAAAAAATATAGCTGGTAAAGATATCATTATGTCTGAAAGAAATATTTTTAAACCTGATATACCAAACTTTGATAATAAAATTAACTTGTTAGAAATAAGTAAAAAAGCTTTTATATTTTACTTTGATAGGTGTGAAAAAAATAATTTTTCGGTAGAAGATTTTAACGATTGGATATTTATAGCTGAAATAGAAAATTATGGATCGATTATTTTTAATATTTCGAAAAAATGTGTTGAATTTTCTGAGATGCCCATTAATAAATATGATAATAAAAACTGTCTCTGGCTTTTCACAAAACCAAATATTTTTGGCGGTTTGATCAATAAAAGCTTAAACTTAAATAATTGTCAGATTGGCTGCTTTTTAGAATGGGATAGGAAACCTGACATATATTCTAAAGATCTCTATGATTCTCTTAACTTTTTGCACGTGTAGGGTTGAAAATATTCTTCAAATAGGTTCTTGAAACATTCATTTATCATTAATTAAAAATGCTTATTAGCTATTGCTTCAAAAATAATAGCATTCACTTTTTTATTTGCTTAAATATTCTTTTTTCTATATGAAATATCTAACCATTACTTTAGCGCGGGATGGAGCAGTCTGGTAGCTCGTCAGGCTCATAACCTGAAGGTCGTAGGTTCAAATCCTACTCCCGCAACCAACAGATCTGTAATTATCGAAAACAAAATGATAAGAATGGTTTAGAGTTAAATAAACTTGACTTTTAACCTTCTAAAAGTGTCCATTTGATCACTGTAATCAGTCTTTAGAATGCTCTTATCATTCAATCTTTTTGATATGTCAATAATGTATGTAGGCACTTTATAGAGTTTCTCTGAATATATTGCAATGGAGGAGTTAAATGCAAAGACTGCTTTCAATTGCTTATTAGAATAGATCATTTTATCTGCAATATCTTTTTTATTAAAATCGTACAAAAGACAATCGATCTTTTTATATTTTATATTCCATATTTTTTTTTCTAGTCGAGGATGGTGTTTGTATAATATTTTTTTAGAGCTAACATTATATTTGATTTTTATTTCATTAATTAGTTTGTTTATTTGATTAATTTCTTCATGTAAATACAAGTCACTTTTAAATATTGCCCTATTTATAGTGCCAATAATAATAATTTCTATTTGACTCTTTTTATTTGTACGCACATTACATAATTTATTTAAATTATTTAAAAAAAAATTAGCAAATTTTTTATTATCAAATTTATTAAGTAAGTTATCGTGATGTATATTACTTCCATTATTAATTTTTTTAAAAGTTTTGTCCAAACTCATTCCTGTAAATGATCTAGAGGTTGTTACATTTAAAGTAAGAAAGAAAATAATCAAAAAAAGGAAATATTTAGTTAAAAATTGGTTTATTTTATTCTTAATTCCTCCAAGATGGTATAAGTCATTTTTATTTGAGTTGTAGAAACTACCAATACCATCATCAACAGAAATAACTTTCGCGCTGGTACAAAATTTATTAAGAAAGGTAATTTCCTCTCTCTTAATATTAGATCTCACATATACTCTATCTATTTTTTTTATATATTTATTAAAGAAATTTTCTAACTTTCTAATATGATTAAATCTTTTGATTATTTTATTCTTAATTGAGTATCTATTATTTACTTTTTCAGCAAACATTTTGTCTAGGTAAAAAACATTCTTGAATTTTAATTTTGTTGCCTCATCCTTAATTGTCTCGTAAACCTTTTTTGTAATATAAGGATTATATATTATTATATGTACATTATTTTTGGATAAGAAATATTGATCTTCAATATCTAGCAATGATTTAATTTGCAGCAACTGTATCAAGTTAGTGCAGAGAATTACAACGTTAATCATAAAAAAATTAAATTTTTTTTAATACAGCTTTCTAAATTATTTTTGTATATTTTATGATATATTTATTATATTATAGACTAATTTTTCAAGCTAAATTCATATCAATTTTAACAATGATAAACAATAAAAATCTTCTTGTTACAGGTGGTACTGGAACTTTTGGTAAAGCTTTTATTGCACATATACTCAAAAAATATAATCCAAAAAAAATAATAATCTTTTCTAGGGATGAACTTAAGCAATACGAAATTTCTAATTCAGAGACATTTAAAGGAATAAAAAATATAAGATTTTTTCTTGGCGATGTGAGAGATCTTGAGAGACTTAAAACAGCTATGTCAGAAGTTGATATAGTTGTGCATGCCGCTGCTCTTAAACAGGTTCCCGCAGCAGAATATAATCCAATAGAGTTTATTAAGACAAATATTATTGGTGCTCAAAATATCATTGAAGCATCAATATACAATAATGTTTCAAGAGTTATTGCATTATCAACTGATAAAGCTGTTCAGCCTTTAAATTTATATGGGGCAACAAAATTAACTTCAGATAAACTATTTATTGCTGCAAACCATATGTATGGAGAAAAAAAAACAAGGTTTGCTGTTACCAGATATGGCAATGTTATTGGTTCTCGAGGCTCAGTAATACCTTTTTTTAGAGATTTGATTAATAAAAAAAGTAGATATTTGCCAATTACTGATATTAACATGACTCGATTTTTCATTTCGCAAGATCAAGCAACTAGTTTTGTAGTTGATAATCTTGAGAGGATGTATGGCGGAGAAATATTTGTTCCAAAATTACCATCTGTCAAAATTACTGATTTGGCAACCGCTATGTCTAAAAATATCAAATTAAAGATAATAGGTAAAAGACCAGGTGAAAAAGTTCATGAAGTTATGTGCCCTGCTGAAGAATCTTATCTTACAGCTGAATATAAGGGACATTATGTTATTTATTCACATGGAGATAAAATGACTTTAAAAAAATATCCATTTGACAGAAAGAAAGAAAAAGGAAAATTTTTAAAAAATGGTTTTGAATATTCCTCTAATAAAAATAAAAATTTTCTGTCTATAAAACAAGTCGAAAAGCTTTTAAAATCTTTTAAATGATACCATATAGCAGGCAGCAAATAACAGAAAGAGATATCAAAGAGGTAGAGAAAGTACTTAGATCAGATTTTATTACTCAAGGAAATATTGTTCCTAAATTTGAAAACTCAATTATAAATGAAACAGGTGCAAAATTTGCTACCGCTGTAAATAGTGCTACTAGCGCATTACATATTTCCTGTTTAGCTTTGGATTTAAGTAAAAATGATTATTTATGGACCTCAGCGAATTCATTTGTAGCATCTGCAAATTGTGGAATATATTGTGGAGCAAAAATTGATTTAGTTGATATCGATGAAAATGATTGGAATATATCTATTTGTTCATTAAAAAAAAAGTTAATTGTAGCTGAGAAAAAAAATATTTTACCAAAAATTCTTGTAACAGTTCATTTTAGTGGGCAACCTACTTTTCAGGAAGAGATCTATAAACTATCTAAGAAATATAAATTTAAAATAATAGAGGATGCATCACATTCATTGGGAGCCTCAAGAAATAATGAGAAAGTTGGAAGTTGTAAGTGGTCCGATTTAACAGTATTTAGTTTTCATCCTGTTAAGATTATTACAACTGGAGAGGGGGGTGCTATTACCACTAATCATAGTAAGTTAGATAGTAAGTTAAAATCATTAAGAAATCATGGCATCATTAGGGAAAAAAAATTTTTTACAAAAAAACCTGATGGGCCGTGGTATTTTGAACAAACATCTCTAGGTTTGAATTATAGAATGACAGATATTCATGCAGCTTTAGGTCTAAGTCAAATAAAAAGACTAAAAAGAATTGTAGGGAAAAGAAATAGTATAGCAAAAAAATATAATCAAATTTTTTTGAATTATCCTATTACGCCAGTAAAAATAAATCAGGGTAATATTTCTAGTTATCATTTATACCCTATAACTCTAAACTTAAAAAAAGATATAGTTAATCATGCCAAAATCTTTGAGTATCTTAAAAAAAATCATATAAATGTAGGGCTTCATTATATTCCTATCTACAGACATCCCTATTATAAAAAATTTCGCCTTAAAATGAGTGATTTCAAAAACACAGAAAAATATTATTCAGCGGCAATCAGCCTTCCAATTTTTGTTCAAATGAAGAATTCCGATATTAAATACATTTGTGAAAAGCTTAAGAAAATATTAAGTATGTAATATAATTTCGGAGGGAATAAAAGTTCTTGAAAGAAATAATCGAATAGATTCAGCTGTAACAGTCTCAAGATACAATATGTATTCTCCATTAAGA
>MDTB01044378.1_pt1 | contig 11714 bp, 10 predicted proteins | sample 811161 | NCBI WGS metagenome assembly MDTB01 (sample SAMN05326650, study PRJNA326480) | marine metagenome | isolation source: seawater | place: Mediterranean Sea | collected 2009
TGCATTAAACTGATCATTACCATTTTCATCTGCATAAGTTGAAAGATCAACCCATGATTGACCAGCAGCATAGTTATCTAATACCATTTGCTTGATATCATCTCCAAGAGGAACTAATCCTCCCATTGCTGCAGCATTAGCAGCAAGACCTGGTTGTGGAAATACAACTAGATCAGCAGCACTTCCAGCTTTTAGATCGATCATAACTTGTTGCTCAAAACTATCTGAACCACCATATTCAAATGTAGCTCCAGTAGCTTTTTCAAATATAGCACCTACTTCTCTCATATTATCATCTTCTGGTGATAACCAAGGACCAAACATAACTACCTTTTGTCCAGTTAAATCTGGACCAGTATAATGTCCTCCTGCAAATGCAGAGAAGCTTATGAAAAATGATGAGAAAATAGTCAATAAAATTTTAAATAATTTATTCATTAATTCCTCCATATTTATAAATATACTATATATATTTTACCAAAACGTTTTGGTTGTCAATTTAATATTTGTGAGTTATTCATAATAATTATGAATATTAAGGAATTGGCTAAAAAATTGCGCCTCTCTATAACAACTGTTTCAAGGGCTTTAGGGGGCTATGCAGATGTTAGTGAAAGTACAAGAGATAGGGTAAAAAAATATGCTATTAAATATCAATATAGTCCTAATCCATATGCTAGAACTTTAGCTTCTGGAAAAACAAAAACCGTTGGGTATGTTCTTCCAATATATGGAACGAATACAAGTACTTTAAACCAGGGTAATTTTTTTCAATTTATTTCAGGTATGTCAGATGAGTTATTTTCTGAAAGTATACAACTACAAATTCTTTTTGCAAAAAGTGAAACAGAAGAAATAAAAGCTTACAAAAAATTAATTTTAGAACAAAAGATTGAAAATATAGTTTTGCAAAATATTAAAACAAACGACAAAAGAATAGAATTATTAAACAAATATAAAATTAATTTTGTTGCATGGGGTAAGACTAAATTAAATCAAAATTTTTCTTGGGTTGATCTTGATAATAAAGGCGCAATTGAAATAATAACAAATTACCTCATAAAAAAAAATCACAAACATATTTCTTATATAAATATTTCAGAAAAATATAATTTTGCAAATGAGCGAAAATCATCCTTTCTTAAAGTTTTAAAAAAAAATAAAATAAAATTTAATAATAATTATTATGCCTCAGTGAAACTTGAAGAGCCAGAAAAAAGCTTTGAAATTATTAAAAAAATGCTTTCAAAGAATAAGAATATTACAGCAATAATTTGCTCAACTGAGTTTTCCGCACTAAGTGCTATAAAAGCATGTAATTTTTTAAAACTTCAAATAGGAAAACATATTTCAATAATTACATTTGATGGACCACTAGTCAGAGATTTAAGCTCTCCTCCTATCACAGCGGCTTCTTTCCCAGTAAAAAAACTTGGCAAAAGAGCAATAAATATTTTGATGGATAAAAATAAAGATAATAAAAAATCATATAATTATCTTGCAAAATCAGTAATAATTGAAAGAGGTTCTGTACACACTGTTAAGTAACAAATATTTAATTTTTTCTTATAAATTTACCATTTAATACAATCGTAATCAGGTTTATAGAACTATAATGAAATTAGTTATTGTTGGTACTGGTTATGTGGGATTAGTTTCAGGAGCTTGTTTTTCTGAATTTGGATATGAAACTGTTTGTGTTGATAAAGATGCAAATAGAATTGAAGAACTCAAATCAGGAAAATGCCCATTTTATGAACCAGGTATGGATGAATTACTATCAAAACATCTAAAAAATACAAAACTATTGTCATTTTCTCACTCTTTATCTGAATCAATGAAAAATGCCGATATAGTTTTTATAACAGTTGGCACTCCAAGCAGAAGACTTGAAGATGATACTGATTTAAGTTTTGTATGGTCAGTAGCAGAAGAAATATCTCAAAATATCAATAAGTATTCTATAATAGTTACAAAATCTACTGTACCTGTTGGTACATCAAAACAAATAAAAAACATCATACAAAAAAAAGTTTCAAAAGAAAATTTCGATATTATTTCAAATCCTGAATTTTTGAGAGAAGGTTCAGCAATTAATGATTTTATGAGGCCTGATAGAGTTATAATAGGGACTGAAAATTCTAAATCTGAAAAAATTATGAGAGAATTATATAGGCCTCTTTTTTTAAGGGAGACACCAATTGTTTCAACCTCAATTGAAACAGCTGAAATTATAAAATATGCTTCAAATAGTTTTCTTGCAACAAAAATTGGTTTTATTAACGAAGTTGCAGATTTATGCGAAGCTGTTGGAGCCAATGTTCAAGAAGTATCAAAAGCAATGGGCATTGATCAGAGAATTGGATCAAAGTTTTTAAATGCTGGTCCAGGATATGGAGGTTCATGTTTTCCAAAAGATGTTAAAGCATTCACATCTACTGCAAGTAAATATGATGTAAATTTATCAATTGTAAAAGCAGTTCATGAGTCAAATCAAAAAAGAATAATGAATATTTCTAACAAAATACTAAACAACATTGAAAAAAATTCAGTATTATCTTTTTTAGGATTGAGTTTTAAGCCTAATACTGATGACATACGTGAGTCAACATCAATTAATATTGCAAATAATTTATTTAAAAAAGGTTTTACAATTAATTGTTTTGATCCTGTAGCTATGGATAATTCCAAAAAAGAATTTACAAATTTTAACTATTTTAATTCAGCAAATGAAGCTTGTGAAAATGCAGATGCAATTGTTATTGGAACAGAATGGAATGAATTTAGAGCTCTTAATTTTAGAGAAATAGGTAAAATAGTTAAAACAAAAAAAATTTTTGATTTAAGAAACATTTATAATAAAATTGAATTGCAAAAATTAGGTTACGATTATTATGGCACTGGAAAATAGTTTTCAAATAGAAAAATTTGATTCTGAAGTTTTAAGAGAATATGACATTAGAGGTGTTGTTGATAAAAACATAACTGAAAATACTGCCTATACCATAGGAAGAGTTTTTGGTTACATCGTTGAAGAAAAACTAAAGTCAAATAATATAGCACTCGGATACGATGGCAGATTAACTTCTTCGAAATTATTTAAAGCTTTAAGCATTGGCTTAATAGACTCAGGAGCTAATGTTGTTAGTATTGGATTATGTCCAACTCCAATGTTGTATTTTGCAGATTATTATCTCAAAACAGATGCAGCTATTATGATAACAGGATCTCATAATCCTTCAGAATATAATGGTTTTAAGATGGTTTTAGGCAAGAATAGTTTTTTTAGTAATAGTATTCAAGAATTTCAGTCAATTGTTGAAAATTTAAATTTAGAAAAAAAAGAAGGTAGTATCAAAAAAGTAAATATAATTGATGAATACATTGATAGGGTGCTTAAAAATATATCAATAAAAAATAAATTAAAAGTTAGTTGGGATATAGGAAATGGTTCCATGGGAGTAATAATTAATAAATTATTATCTAAACTTAAAAATACAGATAATATTTTATTAAACGATAGGGTTGATGGTAGTTTTCCAAATCATCATCCTGACCCAACAGTAACAGAAAACATGCAGCAGTTAATAAGATCAGTTATTGATAATAAATGTGATCTTGGTTTAGCATTTGATGGAGATGGTGATAGGTTAGGAGTTGTAGATAATAAAGGGAATATAGTTTGGGCAGATCAATACATGTTAGTTTTATGTAGTGAGATAGCTAATGCCTATCAAAATCCAAAAGTAATTATGGATGTAAAGTGTAGTAAAGTTTTTTTTGATGAAGCAAAAAAAATGGGATGTGAGCCAATAATGGAAAGAACAGGTCACTCACCCATAAAAGAAAAAATGAAACAAATAAAATCACCTTTGTCAGGAGAAATGAGCGGACATGTTTGTTATGGTGATGATTTTTATGGATATGATGATGCCATGTATGTTGCTCTAAGATTTTTGAGAATACTAAGTAGCCATGATCTTAAATTGAGTGAAATAATCAATAAGTACCCCAAAACATTTTCAACACCTGAAACAAGATTTGATGTTGAAGAAATAAAAAAATTTAAAATTATTGATGATATCAAAAAAAGATTATTAGATTTTGATGGGATTATTATTGATATTGATGGTATCAGAGTTGAAACAAATGAAGGTTGGTTTTTAATAAGGGCGAGTAATACTCAAAACCAAATTACCTGCAGAGTTGAATCTACAAGTGAAGATGGTTTAAGAAGTTTAATTAGTGTTGTTGAAAACCAATTTGAATTAAGTGATATAAATTTTAGATTTACATTCTAACAAAACAGTCTCTTCCGTATTTAGCTAATCTTTTGCAAGCCATGTATGCGTCTTTTTTACTAAAATTATTAAAACGTGACTCATAAAGTTTTTTTCCTGAAACTTCTATGAATACTACTTGTGATTGTTTATCGTTTGTTGTTTTTGGATATTTATTTTTAATTAATCTAATTTGTTTTTCAGCATTTTTTTTATATTTAAAAGTACCTACAACTATGGAATAACTATTTTTATTTATTATAATTTTCTTCTTATCTTTTTTTACCTCTTTTTTCATATCTGAATCTTCAATATTTAATTTTTTGAATGCACTATTCATATAAATTTTAAGTCGATCATTTCTTTGCTTACCTGTATCACCTCCAAAATAAACACCTATTAATCTTTTGTTATTTCTAACTGCTGAAAAAGCTAATTGAAAACCAGATGCTTTAATATACCCAGTTTTAATTCCATCTGCACCGTCATAACTTAACATCAATTTATTATGGCTTTTGTAAACCTTTCCATTCCAACTAAATGATGTTTTGCTAAATAATTTATATTCTTCTGGGAAATTTTTTATAAGTGCATAAGAAAGTTTAGAAATATCTCTAGCTGTAGTTAACTGAGCTCTATTGGGTAATCCTGATGCATTTTTAAAGGTTGTACTATTCATACCTAATTCTCTTGCATATTTTGTCATTAATTTTGCAAATTCTCTTTCTGAACCACTTATTTTTTCAGAAATAACTGTTGCAACATCATTAGCAGATTTTATTATAAGTGCATTTACTGCATCTTTAATTTTTATTTTGCTACCTGTTTTTAAATATAGTTTACTTGGTGACCTTGATGCTGCTAAAGATGAAACAAGCATTTCATCATCGAAATTTAACTTACCTTTTTTTATATAATCAAATACTATATACAATGTCATAATTTTTGTGAGCGAAGCTGGATAATTTCTTGTATCTGCATTTTTTTCAAACAGCACTTCTTTTGTGTCGAAGTCAATTACAATTGCTGCTTTTTTGGCATGAACTTCAATTGAAAAGGATAGAAAAATTAGTAAAAATAAAAATACTTTAATAGTTAGAAGTTTTTTCACCATTAATTCAATAACATATCGATTTCGTACCTTACAAACATAAAAATTGCTTTAAAATATAAAAAAACATATTATTTAATTACTATGAATTCGGACCAAAATAATAACTATAATGAAAATGATCTTCAAAAAGGTCTTTTACTAGAGAATAAGCCAGAAACAAAAAAACCATCTATGTACAATGTTTTGCTGATGAATGATGATTTTACACCTATGGAGTTTGTTGTTATGATTTTAGAAAAAATATTTAATAAAAAAAATGAAGAAGCAACTCAAATCATGTTACATGTTCATAAAAATGGTATAGGTGTATGCGGCACATTTACGTATGAAGTTGCAGAGTCTAAATGTAAATCAGTATTAGATTTAGCAAAAAAAAATGAACACCCTCTTCAATGTACTATGGAGAAATCATAATGCTTTCACCTAATCTTGAAAAAACATTGAGAGATGCATATCAGTTAGCTACCAATAATCAACATGAGTATGTTACACTTGAGCACCTTCTTTTATCTCTTTTAGATGATCAAGATGCCTTAAGTGTCCTAAAAGCATGTGCTGTTGATACAAATTCATTAAAAGTAAATATTGAAAATTTCATTTCAAAAGATTTAGAGAATTTAAAAGAAAATTTTACTGGTGAGCCTAAATTAACTAATGGTTTCCAAAGGGTCCTTCAAAGAGCTGCAATTCATGTTCAATCAAGTGGACGTGAAAATGTTACCGGTGCCAACATGATTGTTGCTTTGTTTTCTGAAAAAGAAAGTCATGCCGTATATTTTTTACATCAACAAAATATGACTAGACTTGATGCAGTTCAATACATTTCACATGGTATTTCTAAATCAAATGAAAATTTAGAAACTGAAGATATTTTAGACGATAGATTAAACGATAATAGTCAATCTAAAAATTCTAAAAGAGCATTGGATCAATTTTGTATTAATTTAAATAAAAAATCAAAAGATGGTAAAATTGATAAATTAATTGGAAGAAGTTCTGAGTTAGATAGAACTATCCAAATCTTATGTAGAAGACAAAAAAATAATCCACTTTTTGTTGGAGACCCTGGTGTTGGAAAGACAGCAATAGCCGAAGGATTGGCAAAAAGAATAACTGAAAAAACAGTTCCTCAAATAATGGAAGATGCAATAATTTATTCTCTTGATATGGGGGCATTACTTGCAGGCACAAGATATAGAGGAGATTTTGAAGAAAGATTAAAAGCTGTTCTCAAAGATTTAGACAAAGAAGAAAAAGCAATTTTATTTATTGACGAAATTCACACAGTTATAGGAGCTGGAGCTACTAGCGGAGGATCAATGGATGCTAGTAATTTATTAAAACCTTCTTTAGGTAATGGTAGTTTAAGATGTATAGGATCAACTACATATAAAGAGTTTAAGAACTACTTTGAAAAAGATAGAGCTTTAGTTAGAAGATTTCAAAAAATTGATATTAAAGAACCCTCAAAAGATGAAACAATTAAAATCTTAGATGGATTAAAAACATATTATGAGGAGCATCATAATATCAAATATTCTCCAGAAGCAATTATAAGCGCTGTTGAATTATCTAATAAATATATCGGTGATAGAAAATTACCTGATAAGGCTATTGATGTAATTGATGAAGCGGGCGCATCTCAATATTTACTACCTGAATCGAAAAGAAAAAAAATAATTTTATCAAAAGATATTGAGGAGGTAGTTGCTCTAATGGCAAGAATACCATCAAAATCAGTTAATAAAAGTGACAAAGATAATCTTAAAAATTTGGAAAGAGATCTTAAGAATTTTGTATTTGGTCAGGACTTAGCAATTAAAGAACTATCTTCATCAATAAAGTTAGCAAGAGCTGGTTTAAGAGAAGATGGTAAACCAATTGGATCTTATTTATTTTCAGGTCCAACTGGAGTTGGTAAAACGGAAGTTGCAAGACAACTGGGTAAAACGCTAGGAATTAAGCTACTTAGATTTGATATGTCTGAATATATGGAACGTCATACAGTAAGCAGATTAATTGGCGCACCTCCTGGCTATGTAGGTTTTGATCAAGGAGGATTATTGACAGATGGAGTTGATCAAAATCCACATTGCGTATTACTTTTAGATGAAATTGAAAAAGCTCATTACGATCTTTTTAATATTCTTTTGCAAGTTATGGATTATGGTAAATTAACAGATCATAATGGTAAATCTGTTGATTTTAGAAATGTAATTCTAATTATGACGACAAATGCTGGGGCCATAGATGTATCAAAAAAAAGAATTGGATTTAATTCTGTAAGATCAAGTGATGATAGCAGTGAAGCTATAAATAGAATTTTTTCTCCTGAGTTTAGAAATAGAATAGATTCTATAATTCATTTCAATCATCTATCTAAAAAAGTAGTTCTTTCAATAGTAGATAAGTTTATAATTGAAATTGAAGCTCAGCTTCAAGACAAAGGAGTTTCTTTATCAATAGACAAAGATGCAAAAGAATTTCTTGCAGACGAAGGTTACGATGAAGTGTATGGAGCAAGAGAATTAGGAAGAGTTATTCAAGAAAAAGTTAAGAAACCCATGGCTGAAGAACTAATTTTTGGAAAATTAGCTAAAGGTGGACATGTAGAAATTTCCTTAAAAGATAAAAAAATTTTATTTAATTTTTTAAACAAACAAGAAGAAAAAAAAGAACTAGCCTAGTTTTTTATATGGCGATAGGTTATCAAGCTTACTTTTTTGATTATCAATTAATTGACCTTCTTTATTTAGAAAATTCTCAATTGCATTGCTAAATTCTCTATCTTTTATCCAATGGGCACTCCATGTTTTTGTTGGAAAATAACCTCTCTGTAATTTATGATCACCCTGAGCACCAGCTTCGACAGTTTGAATATTATTTTTAATTGCATACTCAATAGCTTGATAATAACAAAGTTCAAAATGCAAATAAGGTATTTCATATTTAGCTCCCCACAATCTTCCATATAGATGTGTATTACTGATAAAATTAATTGCTGAAGCTACTTTATTATTTTCTTTAAAAGCCATTATTAATAAAATTTTATCTTTAAAATTTATAAGTAGATCATAAAAAAATTTTTTTGATAAATATGTAGAACCCCATTTTCTTCCAGTTGTGTCTAAGTAGCAATCATAAAAGAATTTTATATGCTCTTCTTTAATTGAGTCACCATTTAATAATTCCACTCTTAAGTCGTTATCGTCAACGCATTTACGTTCTTTTTTTATAATTTTTCTTTTTCTAGATGATAAACTATTTAAAAATTGATTAAAATTTTTATAATTATTATTTTTCCAATGAAATTGTATCCCAGAACGCACCATTATTTCTTTTTCTATACTCCAATTTGATGGATTTTTAATGAAATTAAAATGTAAAGATGAAACATTAATTTTTTTTGCTTCAGAAATTATTTTTTTTATTACATCGGCTTCTTTTTTATTTTTATTTTTTATTTTTTTATTAATAATTATTCTGTCTCCTGTTACAGGTGTAAAAGGAATTGCAGATTGAAGCTTTGGATAATAATTTAAACCATATCGATGATAAGCATCAGCCCATGAATGATCAAATATATATTCACCAAATGAGTGACTTTTTATATAAAGTGGGCAGAGCGCAATAATCTCTTCTTTTTCTCTCTCAATATAGTGATGAGGTTGCCATCCAGTTTTTATTGTTGCACTTCCACTTACTTCTAAAGCATTTAAAAATTCGTATTGTAGAAATGGATGATCATTACCAACACAATTATTCCATGCATTTTTATTAATTGATTTTAGAGAAGAGCAAAAATAAAATTCACTCATAAAAAACTATTTAATTTTTATTATTGCGTCTATTTCAACAGATATATTCATTGGTAAAGAATTTGATCCAACGGCAAATCTTGAATGCCTACCCTGCTTGCCAAATATATTAACTAATAAATCTGATGCACCATTAATTATTTTTGGTTGATCGTAAAAATTATTTTTACAATTTACAAAACCTCCAAGTTTTAAAAAGTTATCTAACCTATTCCAATCACCATTAATACTTTTTTTTAGAGCAGCAATTATATTAATGCAGCATAGTTCTGCAGCTTTAATCCCATCATCTATTGTTATGTCTTCACCTACTTTACCTAGATATACTAACTCTCCATTGTTTACAGGCCCTTGACCAGAAACATAAACAACGTTATCAGATACTTTAAATGGTACATAATTAGCAAGGGGAGCAGGCATATCAGGTATCTCTATACCTAATTTCTTGATATTTTCTTCAAACACGTGCATTAAAGTCTATATAAAACAAATTAAGCTAAGGTAAAGAAAACAAATATGATTAAATTAAATAAAATTATAATTTTAAGTATATTTGTCTCAACAATATTATTAGGGAGTAAATTAATGGCTAACGATAAAATTCAAATGACACTTAAAGATGGTGTTGTGGTTATAGAAACAAGACCTGATATAGCGCCAAAACATGTTGATCAAATCAAAACTTTAATAAGTGAAGGAAAATATGATGGCGTTGTATTTCATAGAGTTATTGAAGGCTTTATGGCACAAACAGGTGATGTTGAATTTGGAAATTCTTCAAACGATAAGTTTGATCTATCTAGAGCAGGAACAGGCGGGTCTTCTTTACCTGATATAGAAGCTGAATTTTCTAATGTTAATCATGGTCGTGGTGCTCTATCAATGGCTAGAGCTCAAAATCCAAATAGTGCAAACAGTCAATTCTTTATTTGTTTTAATGACTGTTCATTTCTAGATGGACAATACAGTGTTTGGGGTCAAGTTGTTGAAGGAATGGAGTTTGTAGATAACATTACCAGAGGCGAGCCACCTGCTAATCCTGATAAAATTATCAAAATGGAGATAATTAATTAATTAAATGTTTGTTGCCGATTTGCACAATGATTTAGTGCAAAGAATAATGGAAGGTGAAGATGTCACCAAGTTAACAAATCATGGTCACACTGATATACCTAGACTAAAAGAGTCTTGTATCAATCTACAAATATTAATTGTTTGGGTTTCAAGTAAATCAGCTGATCCTGGTTTCTTTGATAGAGCAAATAGAATGTTTGATGAACTTGAAAAATTATCAAATATTGATGATGTTTCAATTCCTAAGACATTACAAGAGATTATAGATGGTATTAATAATGACAAACTTCTTCTGCCCATATCAATGGAAGGAGGAGAAGCAATAGAAAATAATTTAGAAAATTTATATCATTTTATTGAAAGAGGTTTATTTTATTTGGGACCCACATGGAATCATTCACTTGATTGGGTATCATCGAATTACGATGAAAAATATAATAAATCTAAAATTAAAACAATTGGATTAAATAATTTTGGAAAAGAAGTTATAAACATTTGTCAGGAAAATAATGTTTTAATTGACGTTTCACATATTGGTGAACAAAGTTTTTGGGATATAGAAAAGATTTCTCAAAAACCATTTATCGCCTCTCATTCAAGTGTATATAAAATATGTCCACACTTTAGAAATTTACATGATGATCAAATAATAGCTATTAAAAATAAAAAAGGCCTTATCGGCATTAATCCTTATCCTTTTTTTATTGACTCAACATTTAAAGAAAGAGAATCAAAGGCAAGAAATCAGCACAAAGAAAAAGTAAAATCAATTGAAATACAACATTCTAAAAAATCATCCCAGTGGTTAGCTAAGCAACATTTTTTTCAAAAAAAATTAGCCAGCGTATGCCCTAATATAGATATATTCCTTGATCATATGGAATATATCATAAAGCTTATAGGTATTGATTATGTTGGAGTTGGAAGTGATTATGATGGACTTGATTGTTTGCCCAGAGGTTGGAATGATTGTAGAGATCATTTTAAAATAGCTGAAAGATTAGAATGTAGGGGATATAAACAAGTAGAAATAGAAAAAATCATGGGAAAAAATATTTTAAGAGTTCTAGAAGAAATCAATTATTAGTAAAATTGAAATTATAATTAGAACTGACCCAGATATTTTTTGAATTGAATCTAGTCTTTTTTGAAAAAAATTCTTTAAACCATAACTTGTTACGATTAATGCTACTAAAATATACCAAATACAATCAATTGCAGAAGCAGTTATAACCAGTATTGAATTTGTTAAAAAAGTCGAGTCACTTTTAACAAATTGAGAAAAAACTGCTGAAAACCAAATTAAAATTTTTGGATTAAGAATAGATATTGAAAATCCCTGTAAGAAAGAATTTAAATTCTTTTGATTATCTTCAATAATTAATTCTTTATTTTTTTGAAAAATAAATAAAATACCAAAAAAAAAAA
>MDTB01133318.1_pt1 | contig 11713 bp, 4 predicted proteins | sample 811161 | NCBI WGS metagenome assembly MDTB01 (sample SAMN05326650, study PRJNA326480) | marine metagenome | isolation source: seawater | place: Mediterranean Sea | collected 2009
CATGGCATAAAGCCTAAGACCCTTCGAGCATGGTCTCTCGTCGATTCGCTCGCATGAAGGCGAGTGCGGCGATGGCTGCCATGGCCAACAACATTCCCGTGCGATTCTGAATGGTCCATGCCAGAATCTCTTCAGCACTGGTGTACTGGTTGCTGTTCCCGGTCGTGAACGTGTAGGGGTTGAAGAACGGCGAGATGCGGATCTGATTGTCGCCGAACTGCGTAAGCAGTCCGTTCAATCCCAGGACGCCAAGCGTCACAATGGCGCCTGCTGCTTCGCCACGAAACAGTGTTCCGAGCGCCATGGACAGTAAGAGATAGAAGGTTGATGCCTGGAGTGCACCGTAGAGTGCGCCGGGTGGAAACGGTGTGAAGAACAACCAGACGCCCATCGCCAGCAAAATTTCGGCGCTGATCAGCATGATCATGGCTGCCCCCAGTTTGATCAGCCATAGTCGTTCGGGGCCGCCCGGAACCGTATAGGCTACCTCGAGGCTTCGGTCGTCAATCTCTCCGGCGATAATCCGCATGCCCAGGAAAAGACCAATCGCCGTCAGCGGCGCAGCGATGAGAGGGCCCTGGACCTCTTCAGGTAGATAGCTGAGGTCGTTGATAATGAGATAGACCTTCTGTACGACGAGCCAGAAGAGGGGCAGTACCGGCAATACCCAGTAGCGGCTGCCGGCCATGACTGTCCATGCGTGTCGTAGGAAACGAAATCGACCACGCCAGTTCTGTGCGAAGCTGCTCACGCCTGTATCTCTTCAAGATCGAAGTTCCAGCCACCTGACGCGATCAGCCACAGGTAACCGTCTTCCAGAGTCGCGTCGGCTTTACGCGCAGTCTCGTGAGGTTGATCCGCGGACAGTATTCGGTAGGCGATGTCTCCCTGCGGGGTCGGAAGCTCTTCCGTTTGGAGGGCATCTGCAGGCAATGTCGGCAGTTCACCCCGTTTGCAGACTATTTCCCACACTCGACCACCCGCGACGTTGGCGAGATCCCCAGTGGGACCGTCGAAGTGCAGAAGACCTCCACCCAGTACCATGACGCGGTCACAGGCAACCGCTACATCTTCAACCACGTGGGTTGAAAACAGCACGATGCGATCGCGAGCTAGTCGACTCAGTAGATTTCGGAAGCGAATACGCTCTCGTGGATCAAGGCCGGATGTGGGTTCGTCCACGATAATGACCGGTGGCAGTCGCAACAGGGTGCGTGCGATCGCGACGCGTTGTTTCATTCCTCCGGACAGTGAGCCGATCGTGTCATCAACCTTTGACTCCAGACCTACCTCGGTGAGCAGGGAATCAACGCGCTCGTCACGGATGTCTGCAGACAGGCCGTAAAGCTCCGCATACCAGTGCAGATATTCTTTTGGTGACATACCCTGTGGCAGACCAATGTACTGGGGCAGGTAGCCGACCCAGTTCGCAAGGTGATGTTTGATTTTTTCCATGGGGACGCCCCCCAATGAGATTGTGCCGCGAGTCGGGTCCAGGATGCCTGCGAGCTGTCTTAGCAGGGGGGTTTTGCCCGCACCGTTTGGCCCCAGAATACCGATCATGCCCCTCTCGATACGAAAGTGAACGTTGTTGAGGGCGTACACCCGTTCAGTGGGTAGATCCTGGCCCGCGAGAATATTCGATATCTTGCGCCAGCCAGCGCGGATTGATCTAAACCAGCCATCCTCCAGGGGGGAGAGGGTACCTTCCTGTTCTCGTTGCGCCGTGCGTCGCATGCGAACGACTGCGAAGGTAATCAGGGTGGCGAGCACCGGCAGTGCCACATAGGCAATCACAGGCCAGTCCTCTTGACTGGCAGGACGATCCAGCAAAGGCAGCACTGTGAACCAGACTGTGAATCCGGCCAGGGTGAACCATGGAAGCATTGATGCGACGATGTTCTCCGGACCACCCGGGAGCACCTGCCCAGTCGCATCTGCGAGTCCGCGCATCCTCCTCACTTCGTGGAGCATCCGGATGACAAGGATCGTGCTGACCATGGCAAACACCAGCGTCCAGAACGAGGACGACAACAGGTACGCGAGATATCCGAAACCACAAGCTGCGAGTAGCAGTGGGATGAGATTTTCTTTCGCATCGGCGGGATGAAATGCGGTGTGCCCACTGGCGAGTACTTTCTCGGCAAAGCGGCGCGGTGCCTGAAGTGCCGTACTGAAGGGGCCCGGTAACCCATAGACTTTCTGCAGGTACTTCACGTCCAGAACAGGCGGTCCGTCACTGCAGTCGGGCTCTGGGACCTTGCGGGGTGAAAACACAAGTACTGCGATGGCCAGATAGATACCACCGATGATGAGCGAACTTACGATTTGCCAGAGCAGCGAGGTCAGGACCTCCGTCAGGATCAATGCCGACATAGTGCCGACCATCGCGGCCAACCAGACAAACGCCAGCCAGGGTCCCACACGTGCAAACAGCACATCGACACGCCGCAACAGGATGAAACCTACTGGCATGATCATCAGCGTCAGGAGTGTCGAGGTCACAAGGCCACCCATGACGATGGTGGCAAATGGCGGCCAGATTTCGTTCTCCTGACCGGTCACAATGGCCAGTGGCCAAAGTCCGGCAACCGTAGTCGCTGTGGTCATCAATACCGGACGGGTTCGTTCCCGGACAGCTGCGAGCGCCGCTGCGCCGGGTGTCCAGCCGCCACTGCGAATCAGTTGTTGCATACGATCCAGGAGCAGGATTGCAGGGTTGACCGTCAGGCCCACCAGTGCGAGCCCACCCATCGCGGCCATCGGCCCCAGGGGCATTGAGGCAAAAGCGAGCGCCCAGGTTGCCCCAAGCAACGTCAGTGGCAATGCGACCAGGACGAGTACGGGCAAACTCATGGATTCAAAGGTCATTGCAAGAATCAGGAACAACAACAGCACGGCTGGCACGAGGATCTGTTCCAACAAACTGACAGCATCGTTTTCTTCCAGGGTTTCAATAGCGACCCCCGGAGGTTTTGGGATGGTCCTGACGGCGTCAGCCACCTGTTCTTCAATCAGGATTCGCGTGGGTCCCGTTTCAGGAATCTGGTCGGAGAATCCATACATGACGCTGATTTCGCGCCGACCATTGTGATGCGCAATCACCGGTGGCGCAGGCATCTGACGGATTGTCGCCAGTGACGCCAACGGGACGACACCTGCCGGTGTTTGTAATCTGAGTCGCGCCAGGTCCGCGCGCGCACCGGTCTCGTCGCGTGCCCCGACCCGTTCGATGACGAGCGGCAGCTCACGCCCACTGCCGGTCACAAATCCTGTCTGCATGGTTTCGCCTTCGCGACCTGCGAGATTCAGTGTCGGCAGGATGTCGTTGAAATTGAGCCCCAATGCTTCGAATGCGGAGTGAACCGGTTCAACCCAGAATTCGGCGGACCCTGGACGAACTGTGACCCGGGCCCAGGACACCTGCTCCATGGAATCCAGTTGTGACTTGATCGTGTCAGCCAGCGACTGTAGTTGCGACGAATCGGGTCCAGAAATCACAATCTCAGCCGGACTGCCACCGAATGCGTTACCGCCACCGCCGCCATCGCGGCCGCGGCCTTGCTGACCAGGTCGCAGGATCTCCAGATCCTTGATCTTGTTGCCTTCCTGGCGAATCTTGTTCCGTACGACCTGAGCGCGGAATCCATCAGGTCGGAGCTCTTTGTCCACCAGGTGAACGGTTAATGTACCGCCGTCTTCCTGGATCTGTGCTTCTACAGTCTCAACACCGTCAAGGTCGAGTGCCGTTTGCTCTAATCTTGCCAGGGATTGGCTCGCGGTATCGAGGGAACCTCGTGCACTGGCGAACTGGATCTCCATCTGGAGGGTGTCTGCTTCTGCGGCTTCCTGACTCCGGCTGTTGACCATGACCCAGGGTAGTGCGATGGCGACGGTCAACAGCACTGCTATGACGGTGCCGGTGATCCACGTTGGGGGGTGACGCAGAGCCCCGGCGACAATCCTGGTAAACAGCATTCGAGGGACATCCGGTGCGATCAGGTTTCCACGAGCCTCGCGTCGTTGGTGCAGATCTTCACGCCGAGCTGCCGCCGCAGGTCCTGCGAGTTTGAAGGCAAGCAGTGGTACGAGGCCGATGGCGATCAACAGCGATGCAAATAGAGGCAACAGTATCGAGAGTGACACGACCTGTGACATTTCCTGGATCATTGCGTCATCCAGATCGAGCATGGCCAGTGGAAGAAATACCACAGCCGTTGTGGCGCTGGCCGCGATAATCGCGCGGGCCGTACGCTTCAAACCTTCCCGGACTGCATCTTCGATAGCCAACCCATGTTCCACATGTCGCTGAATGGCCTCAAATACAACCACGCTATTGTCGATCACAAGCCCAATCGCCAGCGCGAGCCCGAACAGTGTGATCAGGTTGAGACTCTGTTCCAGCAGGTACAGCGCGGCCAGTGCCGCAAGGAGACTGACGGGTACTGCCAGTCCTACGACCAGTACTGCGCGCCACTGACGGAGGAAGAAAAAGAGCACCAGTAGTGCGATACAGAAACCTGAAAGGCCCAATTCGCTCAGTCGTGAAATCTGGTTCTCGACGGTTTCAGCGGCATCAAAACCCACGACAAGGCCTATACCCATGGGGCGCAGCTCTTCTGAAATCACTTCTATGCGATCCCGAATTCTTGCGCCAAGTCGTACCAGGTTGGACCCCTGTTGCTGGAAAACGATAAGACCAACCGCGGGCTGGCCATTGACGCGGAAGAGACGCTCCTCTCGCCCGAAACCCACATCGACCTCTGCGACGTGTCGGAGGACTGAGCTGTTCATATCAGAGATGCGAGCTTCCTCAACAGCCCAGGCGCTCCCGGGACGACCGTCCAGGATCACAGCGGTGCGACCGGCTTCGCTCTCGAGGCCACCCACATAAACCGATCTGCCAATCGTGCGTCTGACCGCGTCGGTCACTTTGCTGGTCGTGATGCCAAGTGCCGTTGCCCGATCCGCATCGACCTTGACGGTGACCTGTCTGCCGGCACCACCATTGACGATGACCTGACTGACCCCTGACAGGGCAGCGAGTCTTGGTGAAACGACCTGTTCTGCCAAGTCAAACAATGCGTTTTTGTCTTCTGTGTTTCCAGTGACCTGGATCTGCATGACGACCGTGGACAATGCACCGGTGTTTTGTGAACCAACATTGATATAGGTGTTCTGCGGCTGACTGCGTCTGATGTCGGCAGCATAGCGTTGCAGTTCAAGTTCCCGGGTTTTGATGTTGCTGCCACGCTCAAATTGCACACGGAAATTTCCGTTGGAACCCTGAATCTCGGCCCACGTTTCCTGGACCCCTGCCAGAGTGGCAACGCGAGTTTGCAAAGGAATCAGCAGTTCGCGCTCGACGACTTCCGGATCACTGCCCGGACGTCCGAAATTGACGAACAACATGTCACCCTGGAGCGCAGGGAACAGTTCTACAGCCAAACGTTGCGATGCGATCGCACCCAGGAGCACGATCCCGAGGAAAAACATGGCCACAGCGACCGGACGTTTTATCGGCAGCAGCAACAGGTTCACTGCGCTGGCTCCGGAAGAGGCGCTGTCTGATCACGCCACCGACCCGGGCGCAATCGATCGAGCACCAGGTACAGACAAGGCATCACCAGGATGGAGCCGATGGTTGAGGCGATGATCCCACCGATAATGGTCATCGCCATGGGCGCGCGCAGTGCGGCACCTTCACCGGTACCGAAGATCAGCGGTAACATGACGAGGACCGTGGTCATAGTGGTCATGATGATAGGGCGCAGGCGTATACTGGCGGCCTGCGCGAGGGCCGTCACTCGATCCTCTCCCTCCTGCATCAGTTGACGTGCGGTCGCAATCAACAGTACAGCATCGTTGACGGCAACACCTGCGAGGACAATGAGACCCATCATCGCCATCACCCCAACGGGTTGTCCGAGGGGTACCAGTACGATAGCGACGCCAATCATCCCGATAGGAATAGCAGCGAGAACAGTGAGTGGATGGATCAATGATTCAAATGATCCGGCAAGCACCATCAGTACCAGAATCAGCGCCAGTATGCCGGCCAGTTGAAGTTCGCCAAATGTTCGCGCTCGTTCCTCCTCCTCCCCTCGCAGCTGGACATAGAGTCCGGGGCCGAGCTGAAGGTTGGCCAGTCGCCGTTCGACGGCGGCGAGCGCGGCTGGATACTCAACACCGTCACTGATCTGTGCAGTGACGGCCGCGGTGCGACGCTGGTCGCGTCGGAAGATTTCGCGAGCGCCTTCTTCCTCTGTGAGTTTTGCGACGTCGCCCACTGCGACCAGACTACCCTGATCATTCCGGAAAGAGATCTCCTCAATATCTTCGAGTCCGGGCTGCTCCAGGCGAATGGTAATGGGCCACTCTTCGTCACCGACGGCCAGCATCGTGACGTCCCGGCCATCAAGGGAGGTTGAGAGAACTCGGCCCAACGTGTTCAGATTGACGCCAAGGCCATCTGCGGTCGCGCGATCCAGTTTGACGTGCATTTCCGGTGGCCCTCCCTCAAAGGAAGACCGCACGTTCCAGACCTCCGGCAACTCGGCCAGTGCGTCCCGTACGCTGGCTGCACCGCGTTTCAGGTCTGGCAGCGCTTGCCCGGATATCTCCACCAGCACGGGTGGTCCGCCGGTGCCCAGAGCGCCCGCGAGTACTGATGATCCCACCTCCCAGTCGATGCGGGTATCCGGCAGGACTTCAAGGTGTTCATTGAGATGATCGGCGATCTGTCTGCCGGTTGGACCATCGGCATTCACCTTGACCGAGAGTCGGGCGGTGTTTTCCTCGGTCATTTCCGTTCGGACCATGCGGCCATCTTCAGGCAGGCGACCAATCTCAGCCATCATGGCCCGTACACCATCATTGGTGGCCTGGTTCACAAGAGATTCAATGCCTTCGATGACTCGCTCTGTGGACTCGACGCGCTGGCCGGCCGGGCCGACAACCCGTACCGAGAACTGACGCGGGTCCGCCGACGGCAGCAGTTCGGTGCCGAGTTGTACGAGCATCCAGATACCACTGCCTGAGATCAGCACTGTGGTAAGTACGACCAGCGTTGCATGGCGCAACAGAAAGGCCACGAAGTTTTGCGTACGCAGACGATAACGGGGAACTTCCACCTCGGGTTCGGAGTGGGCGGGCATGAACCAGCGCGCCAGCGCAGGGATCAGAAAAATGGCGACCGCGAGGGATGCCAGCAACGAGACTACGACGGTAAACGCGATACCCTCAATGAGCCGTGCAGCCAGACCTTCGACAAACAACACGGGCAGGAACACAACACACGTTGTGAGTGTGGATGCGGTGATGGGGCCGGCGACCTGACCGGTACCTCGTGCGGCTGCATCACCGGCGTTGTCGCCGTAGGCGAGACGGCGGTAAATGGACTCGACGACCACAATGGCGTTGTCCACTAGCATGCCAGCACCCAGCGCGAGTCCGGCAAGCGTCACAATATTTAGGCTCTGGTCAGCGAATCGCATCAGGAAAAGCGCAGAGAGCAGTGAGACGGGCACAGCGGCGGAAATGACCAATGTGGCACCCAATGAACGCAGGAACAGTGACAGGACAATCACTGCCAGTACGAGACCAACACCAAAAGCAACCTGGAGGTCCGAGATCGCATCGTTGACGAGCGCCGCGTCATCGTTGATCTCAACGAGTTGGACAGAGGGCAGGTCGTCCGCAAGGTCCACGATTGCCTCGGTGACTTCTTGTGAGACATCGACCGTGTTGGCGCCTGCTTCCTTGTAGATTGCAAGACCAACGCCTTCGATGCCATCTACACGTACAAGGTGATCGATTTCGCGGGTGGTTTCACGGACCGTTGCGACATCAGAGACTCGAATGGCCTTTCTCTGCCCTGCCTGGTCCGTGACATAACGAATCACCACGCGTGAGACGTCCTCGGCTGTTCGATAACGGGCAACCCCGCGGATCAGAAAGATGTCATTGCCTTCTTCCAGCGTGCCAGCGTTGAGATCTACATTTTCGTCAGCGATACGTTGTTCAATCTGACCCAGGGTGACCCCAAAGGCATCCATCCGATAGCGATCCAGCAGTACCTCAATTTCCTTGTCGCGGCCACCGGTGACGCGCACCTCTGCAACGCCGGGTAGCTGCTCGAGACCGGGTGCGATCTGGCGTCGAGCCAAGCGTCTGAGTTCAGTCAGATCGGGTTCACCCGTGGGAGAGAGCAGGCCGTAGGTCAGGACTGCCGCCTGGCGCGGGTCGAAGCGTTGGACCTGCACTTCATCAACCGCCGGATCCGCCGACATGGGCCCAATCGCTTTCTGGACATCAATGACGGCCAGTTCAAGATCGGTATCCCAGTCGAAGATGACGGTGGCGACCAGTTTGCCCGTCCGTGCGATCTGGGAGATTTCTCGTATCCCCTGAACGGAGAACAGACGTTGTTCGAGCTGTTCACCATAGAGCCGCTCCATTTCGGTCGGAGGCCTGTCGCCTGACGAGACAGAGATGGCGATGGTAGGGGATTGCAGGTCGGGCAGCAGATCCACGGCGAGTTGAGTGAAGCCAAGGTAGCCGACCAGCGCCACGGCGACGGCCATCACTGTGACAGCAACGGGCCTCGCGACCGCCAGTCGGGCGATACTCTCGGCGGCGTTCACAGGGTAATCTCGCGAACCCGTGTGTCGTTTGTCAGGGTTTCGAGGCCCCGGATGACAATTCGATCAGTGCGTGCGATGCCATCGGTCACTTCGACGATGTCGTCGGATCCGAGACCCAGCGTGACAAATCGCCGGCGCGCGCGCTGGCCGTCAATTGAGAATACGACGGATCTGCCAGCACGTTGCGTGACAGCTTCGCGGGGCACGACGATCACATCCTCACGCCTCTCCACGATGATGGAGGCTTGCACAAACATGCCGGGTTTCAGTAACCGACCAGGATTGTCCACTTCGACTTCAACACGAAACGTATGGGTGCCAGGATCGAGCGTAGGTGACAGTCGCAGTACACGACCTATCATGCTGACACCATCAAATGCGTAGTGCCGTATTCTGACGGGTTGGCCCGGTCGCACCTTGGCAAGTTCAGGACTGACGAGATCGAGGTCTGCAATCAGCGTGTCCATGGGTGCAATACGAGCAACCTCGAGCCCTGCGTTGACCTTCTGACCGTCAGCAATGGGCTGGCCATCGTTGGTTCGCGCGAGATAAAGGACGACACCATCAATGGGAGTCGTTGAACGTGCCAGGGCATTAGTCCTGACGCTGGACTCGTAGTCGTGCAGTGCGTTCTCGTAGTTGGCCCGTGTCCGCGACATCTCCTCTTCTGCGATCAATTCGTCCCCGAAGAGTTGTTCGCGTCGGGATAGCTCCTGGCGGTAGGCTTCCAGATTCTGGCGAGTGGCTGCAAGGCGTGCTGCCAGTCGCGCATCCTCACCCGTGGTTTCGGCAATCAGTTGACCGGATTTGACGACGCTCCCTTCAACAAGACGTTCGCCGTTGGAATCGCGTGCGATTTCCAGGCGGCCAGGTGTTTCGACCTGCAGGCTGACCAGTGCGCGCGTACGCAATGTCCCTGTGGTGCTGATGAGATCCTCGACGTTGCTTGTGGATACTTCAGCGACCTCTACGGGAATACGGAACTCCACCGGTGGAGGACGGTTCGTATCTTCGCAGGCGGCAAGCAGTACGACACCCGAAAGCAACAGGCATGCCCTGACAGTTCGTGGTACAAAATGAGAGATAGTCATAAGGCGCAGGTATTAGCCCCTGTTTTATGGACGTATTTATGGACAATGTTCATGGGAGTTCCCGATCCAGACCGTGTCAGTCGGCTCTTGCCGTCAAGACCTCGGCGTCATCGAGGGGGCGCCATCGTATGGCATCTGCAATCACGATGCTACCGGACGTTTTGTCTGACACCCGCAGCTGGACGTTGCCCTCGGAAAGGTCAAAATCGCCGAGCCGGTTCCAGCCGGATTGAGCAGCTCCACTATCGAACTCAATATCCTGCGTGCTGCCGTCGATGGCCAGTTGAATGTCGTAGGTACCCCAGCGCATCCACTTGTTGAACCGTTCCGGCAAGTGGTACTCGAGACGCCATCGACCTTCTCTTGGAATGTCGGTATCGAATGCGACCCATGATTCGCCTGTTCCTGCACCTTTCATGGCCATCGTCTTGCGATAGCGACCCACCGCCTCCCGGGTGTCACTGTTACGTGCCCACCAGGATGGTGTGCCCATAAATGGCTGATAGGCAGGGATTCCCTGGTCCATGTCAACGCGGAATGGAACAAAGGGGTTATCGAAGGACTGGACTTCATTCGCATTGTGAAACTGAAAACGCTGGTCGAGGTCATCAACGACCAACGTGCCTGGTTGCAGATCCTGGTCCGGATGCCACGTACTGGAACGTACCCCATTGAAGGGTTCCGCGTCGACACGTTCGGAACTGTCGACGCCTCTTTTTTTGGCACGCTTCATGCGATCACCACCGAGCAAGGGTATGACGCGACGGTTCAGAGCGAGGTAAGGATGAAACGTGGCGTTCAACAGGGGCGAGGCGGTTACGATGCCAATCTCTACCGCCACGTGCCCTTTCAGACGAATGGGCTTTGTCTGATCTTCGGTCCACACTGCTTCGTCTTTAGTACGGGTGCCCCAGACATACTCGATCCTGAACAGACCGGGTGTGGGTTCGCCGTTGCGCACGTGCAGCGTCGTCTGGTACTGGGGTCGACCAGTATCGGTATCCTGCAGACGCTGGGTCTTGACCTCAGAAATCAGAAATCCGGGCAATCCTGGCTCATCCAGCCAGTTGCCAAGGAGGTCTGTCAGGTCCATGCCTCGTTCAGCCGCCAAAGCGTGGAATTCATCAGCGGTGAACGTCGTGCCCTGGTAACGGTCCACCAGCGTCGAGAGTAGTCCGCCCAACTGTTCGAAATCGTAGGCGTTCAGGAGTGCTTCTGAGATGGCGCTGCTCTTCAGAGCGAGTACGTTCAGTACCTGGTCGGGATCTTCGGATGTGTCCAGTTCAACCAGCGAACTCTCCAAAGCACGGTCCCAAACAGACGGGCGGCCTGTATTGGCCTGAGTCACCAGCTGGGAAACGGAGTCGGTTCGACCGCGACCAAGATTGCCCATCATCTGGCCCATGATCACGTTGAAACCACCGTCACCGAACATGTGCGCCGAGAAATAGCCCGTTCGCTCGGTCAGCATACGAGTCGCCAGGTCATTCAGCATGAAGTTCAGAGCGAGTGCACCATCGCCACGAGCGCTGGTCTGGTAGTGAACGAAATTGCGTGCCACGCCCTGGAAGACGTTGCCGCCGTTGAAATCGTTCTCACTGAAACGCATGACCGCCTCAACCTTGGCCTGTCCGATGCCACCTTCAAACTGCTCCTCGAATTCTTCTTTTTGAACCCGGTTATCAAATGAAAACGTGGTGTCAAACCTCGCTGAGGGGAATGCGGTCTCACGGGACATCATGATGCCCGGGAGCATCTGAGTGGTGTCCATACGCCAGCCCCCGCCGTACGTGCGGATGCGGGACGGTGTTTCCACCAGACTCAGCTGTCCGTAGGGATATTCAAGCCCCAGACTGTTGGCATGTTCCAACATTTCGGTGAGGGTGCGTTCAATGGCTTCATCGGCATCTTCGAAGTAGGCGATTGATTTCATGTGCACCGGAGTGAGGAGCAACTCGAACGTGGTATCACCAACGG
>MDTB01145356.1_pt1 | contig 11713 bp, 12 predicted proteins | sample 811161 | NCBI WGS metagenome assembly MDTB01 (sample SAMN05326650, study PRJNA326480) | marine metagenome | isolation source: seawater | place: Mediterranean Sea | collected 2009
AATTTATGAAAATTTAAAATATTTTCATAAATTTCATTAAAATTATTTTTTTTAAACCTGCCAGGTCTCATTTTTTCGTAACTTTTCTTTGATCCACCATCAAAAGAATAAATCATTAAGTCTAGACCAGAATTAATAATTTTTTTTGCCATTTCATAATCTAGTTTTGTCGCATTAGTATTTATAATTGTCTCTAAAACACCTCTTTTTTTTGCATAGTCAATAATTTCAGGCAATGACGGGTTCAATAAAGGTTCCCCTCGCCAATTAAATTTCATTGATGGAACGTTTAATTTTGATGCTTGATCAATAATTTTAAAAGCAAGATCTTTTGACATTATCTTATCGGGGGTTGCAATAAATTGTCTATAACAATGAGGACAAGCTAAATCACAAACAGAAGCTGTCTCAATATCTATACAAAGAGGTTTTAAGTTACTATCATTAAATTTTTTTCCTATTAAATTATTTTTTATAGCAAACTTGGGGTTACCTCTCCATTGACTTCTATAAGCTTTGTATCTTTCTTGAAGTGATTTGAGTAACTTATTTTGATTTTCTAATTTTTCACTTTCAAGTAAATACTTAAAAGTCTTATTTTCATTCATATTTTTTAACATCCAAGAAACTCTCATTTCTTCATCACTACCTTTAAGATTCTTTATTGCTAGTTTTCTTGAGTTTGTCATAATTTTATTTTTTGATATGCAGAAAAGTTTTTTATTGATTTTTTGCCCAATATTTTATTAATTTTTCTTGCATCTAATCCCTCATTAGGTCTTAAACAAACTATATCATTTTTTGTGATATATTCCCCTTTTTTAATATCTTTATTAAAATATAGTGCTCTCCTAAAACTTTTAATATGTCCAGATTTAATCTCTGATTTTAAAACACGTTTTTTATCTTTTCCCAATAAATTTTTAATTCTTTTAAATTTCGAACAAAGATTAAGAACATCATTTTTAGTAAGGGAAATTAAATGATCTCTAAAAGTTCTACCTTCTCTTTTGTCGGTAAAATGAAATTCTAGTATACTTGCTCCTTTGGTGTAAGCAATTTGTAGAGCTAAGTCACTTAATGAGTGGTGTGAATAACCTATTTTATAATTAAACATATCTTTAAATTTATCAATTACTCTTAAATTTACATCTTTATCATCCGTTGGATACATCGAAGTACATTGCATTAGAGCTATCATATTTTTTTTTTTATAATTTGGATTTATTTTTTTTATAAAGTTAATTGTATCTTTTATTTCTTTAAAGTTTGATAACCCAGTTGATAATAAAATTGGCTTACCTCTTTTTACGAATTCTCTTATAATTGGATATGCAGTTAAATCACCAGAACCAATTTTGTAAAATTTAATATATCTATCAACCCAATCAATCATTTTTAAATCCCAAATTGAAGCATTATATTGGACGCCCGCACTTACACATAACTTTGCTAATTGTATATGTTGATCTTTTGTAAGTTGAAATTTTTTAAAGTGTTTATTTCTATCAGGAGAAATTTTTTTATTTACAAGTCCATCACCAGAATAAATCTGAAATTTTACAACATCAGCTCCAGATTGAATTGCTTGTTTCGTTAATTTCTTAGCATATTGAAAATTTCCCTCATGATTTCCTCCTATTTCAGCAATCATCAGTGGTCCATTTTTTCCTGACCAGAAATTTTTTTTTATAACTGCCATTCAACTTGCTCCTTCGAATATATTGATTTTACATCAATAATTATCCCACTTTTTTTAGAAAACTTTCTTAGTAAATTAATTTTGAAAGATCTAATTCTTTTATGTGGCACAGATATAACAATTATATCGTAGAAGTTTATCTTGTTAATTTTTGGTATTAATTTAATTTTTTCTCTTTCAGCTAATAAATCTTTATTAACTAAATTATCAAAAACATCAATGATATTGTCTTTTCTCAGGAGTTTTAATAAACTGATTGCTTTTGAATTTCTAAAATCATTACAATTTTCTTTAAAAGCAACCCCAAGAAATAAAATTCTTAAATTTTTTAATTTCTTTTTTTTTTTCTTAATTTCTTTCTTAATTTCATTAAAGATAAATTTGGGCATAAAATCGTTAATAGATCTCCCTGATGATATTAATTTTGGTCTAAAACCTTCTTTTAAAGCTTTAAATTTAAGATAGTAAGGATCCACACCAATACAATGTCCGCCGACAAAGCCTGGTTTAAAATTTAAAAAATTCCATTTTGTCCCAGCTGCCTTTAAAACTTCGTTAGTATTTATTTTCATTTTATGAAAGAGCATTGATACCTCATTTATAAATGCAATATTAATATCTCTTTGAGTGTTTTCTATTATTTTTGCAGCCTCAGCTACCTTGATGTTTTCAGCTTCAAAAATATTTTCATTTATTATTCTTTTATAAATTGATTTAACTTTTTTTAATGTTTGCTTACTAGAACCACTTATTACTTTAGCTTGATTTGAAAGTTTATATTTTGAAAAACCTGGATCAATCCTCTCAGGTGAGTAACCAACACTAAAATTTTTATTTAATTTTTTTTTTGAAATTTTCTCAATTAATGGAATTAAAATTTCCTCTGTGCAACCTGGAAAAACTGTCGACTCATATATAATTAAATCATTATTTTTTAAAATTGAAGCTATCATTTTAGTAACAGAAATTAAGCTTGTGATTTGGGGGTTATTTTTTGAGTCAATAGGTGTTGGTACGGTAACTATATAGATTTTACACTTTTGAATATCTTTAGTTTCACATGTAAATAAAATTTTTGCTTTTTTTAATTTAGCCGCTTTTATCTCATTGGTCTTATCTACATTTTTTTTTAGATCGAATATTCTTTCTTTGTTATTATCAAAGCCAACAAGCTCAAAATGCTTTGATAAATGGAAAGCTAACGGTAAGCCAACATAACCTAAGCCAATAACACAAATTTTATTATTTTTCATTTAGATAGAAACTTTTAAACCAATTAATAAATTTTTTAATTCCCTTCTCAATATTTGTTTTGGGATAAAATTTTATATATTTCTTAAGCTCATTTTTATTGGAGAGTGTAAATTTTACATCACCTAATTGCATACCTTTTAAATTTTTTTTTGATTTTAAGTTCAATTTTTTTTCTATTAAATTTACATAATCAGAAAGTTTAATTGTATTTCCACCACCTATATTTAATATTTTAAATTTACAAATATTCTTACCATCTCTCATTTTGGGAACTTTATGAATAATTTTATAGGTTGCTTTTACCACATCATCAATATAGGTGAAATCTCTTTTCATTTTACCTTTATTAAAAACGTCAATTTTTTTACCTTGTAAAATTTTCTTAGTAAAAATAAATAAAGACATATCTGGTCTGCCCCATGGACCATAAACTGAAAAATATCTTAATCCTGTTACAGGAATATTATAAATATAACTATAAGAATGTGCCATTAATTCATTGCATCTCTTTGATGATGCATAAAAACTAATTGGTTGGTCAACGTTGTCAGTTTCTTTAAAAATTTTCTTTGTGGAAGCACCATAAACACTAGAACTACTTGCATAAACAAAGTGCTTTATTTTTTTAATTTTCGCAATTTCCAACATATTAAAAAAACCTTTAATATTACTCTCAAAATATTTTTCAGGATTTGAAAGAGAATATCTAACGCCAGCTTGAGCTGCCAAATTAATAATATATTTTATATTATATTTTTTGGAAATTTTTTTTAATTTTTGAAAATTATTTATATCAATTTTTTCAAATTTAAATTTTTTGTACTCTTTTAACTTTTGTAATCTCTTTTTTTTTAAATTTACATCGTAATAATTATTTAAGTTATCTATTCCAATTACAGTTTTATTTCTTTTTAATAACTCAATAGTTAAATGCATACCAATAAATCCTGCACAGCCAGTTACCAAATACATCTAAACATTTCTCCTTTTAACTAAGTCAGAGATTTTGATACGATCACCAATCTTTAAAGATTTTTTTGAATACAAGCCAACTATTTTTGAAAATTTTTTAATTTCTAATCCAAGTGAGGGTCTTACCACTGATATATTATCTTTGGTTATTCGCTCTCCCTTGCTAATAAATTTTGAAACATAAATTGAACGTCTGAACTTTAATGATTTAATCTCATTTTTAGTTGGACCATATTTTATTCTGCCCTTTGCCAAATATGTATTTTTTATTGCTTGAACAAAAGATTTCATCTTTGCACTTTCAAGAGCAAATTTACTATCTAATGCACCATCATTATTTCTAATTGTAATATGTTTTTCAATTACAGATGCACCAAAATTAACACTAGATATAGCAATCTCAGATCCTAATGTATGATCAGAAAGACCAACTTCAGTTTGAAACTTTTTTTTAAGATCAATTAGTGTTTCTAAATTAATGTCTTCTGGATTTGCCGGATAATTACTTGAACATTTAAGTAAAATTATTTTTTTACATCCAGATGATCTAGCTGCATGAACTGCTTCTTTAATTTCTTTATATGATGCTAGGCCAGTAGAGATTATTAGAGGTTTTTTTGTTTTAGCACATTCTTTTATTAAATCTAAATATGTAATTTCGAAAGACGATATCTTGAAACATGGGACTTTAAGTTTTTTTAAAAAATTTACTGATCTGAGATCAAAAGGAGTGCTAAAAGCTACTAACTTTAATTTCTTTGCCTCTGAGAAAATTTTCTTATGCCATACTTTTGGCGTACATCCTTTTTTATAAAGATCATATAATCTTTTCTTATTCCAAATGCTTTTTTTATCAGAAATTAAAAAATCTTTTTTTTTTGAATTTAAGGTAATTAAGTCAGGATCATATGTTTGTAATTTAATAGAATCGAATCCAGCCTTTGCTGCTAATCGAACAAGCTTAATAACTCTTTTAAATGAACCTTTGTGATTTGCTGATATTTCTGCAATCAAAAATGGTGGTTTTTTTTTTGAAATTATTTTATTACCTATTTTAATCATTGGTGTTACTTCGTAAGTTTTTTTGAGAGTTTAGAAATTAATTTATCTTCCTTATAAATTTTAGAAAAAATTTTTGCTGTTTTTTTTGGATCTGATAAAAAAGCTAGTTTTAAAATATCCATCCAATTTTTATTATTTTTTTTTCTGACTTTTCCTATTTCATCAATAATCTTAAAATATTTTTTTTGCATAAAGTTAATTTAATCTTTTCATTGATATATCTTTTTTGTTGAAAAATAAATCTTTTGAGAGTTTATTGCCTCCTTTTTTTAATATATCATGACCTATCTTTTTAAAAATTTTTTTTAGAATTTTCATGTAAACATTTATTTGTTCCTTTGAATGTGAAATACTTAAATAAATAACATTCTTTGCTAAAATTTTCTTTTTAAGCATTTCAGATGCTATGAATTGTTTATAAAATTCATTTTTTTTGTGATTTATCTCAAATTTTGGCATTGCATCCAATCCAGTAACTTCTATTGGAACATTGGTTAATTTTGCTATTTTTTTCCATTCTTTTTTTATCATTTTTCCTTGGTTAGAAATTTTGATCCAACTCTTTTTTTTTTTCATTATTTTAAGTGTTTCTAGAGCTGCAGATGTGCCAATCCTATCTGTCCAAAAAGTGCTACTAATAAAAGTTTTTTCCGCAAATTTCATAATTTTTTTTTTACCTACAATTGCAGTAATTGGGTATCCGTTCCCGAGTGACTTACCAAAAATTACTATGTCAGGTTTGATATTGAATTTTTTATATAGGCCACCAAAAGTTGCTCTAAATCCTGATGTACATTCATCAACAATGAGCAAAATTTTTTCTTTTTTTTGAATATCTTTTATTGTTTTAATAAATTGTACAGAGGGTGGTTTTGATCTCTGTATTTCTAGTTTGATTGCAGAGATTTTATTTTTGAATTTTTTTATTATCTTTTTAAGGCCATCACTATCATTAAAATTAAATGCAATTGAGGTATTTTTTAAATTTTTAGGAACACCAGAAGATCTTAAATTAGGGAATAAATGGGTATCTAAATTTTTTTTGTTAGATAAATTTGCAGATAAATACCAATCATGCCAACCATGATAACCACAAAAAGCAATAACATCTTTTTTTGAATATGCTCTACCTATCCTAACTGCAATCGCATTTGCCTCTCCACCTGTTCTTGCAAACTTTACCATATCAGCCCAATTGTTTATTTTTAAAAGTTCTTTGGCTAACTTATAGTCCTCTATTGAATTCAAAGATGATATATTTCCTGTTTTAATAACTTTTCTGACTGCTCTATTAACTTCTTTGTTATTATATCCAAGAATATTTGTTCCAACTCCCATTAAAAACATATCAAGATATTTTTTACCATTTAAATCCCAAATGTAAGAACCATCACATTTAGAAAAATAAATAGGATATTTTTTAACCAGACTATCTGGTGGTCTTTTCGATATCAACATATTACCACCAGGTATAATTTTTAAAGCGCTCAACCAGGTTTTATAATTAATATTTACCATCTTTTAATAAAAAAATTTGGGTTTTCATAAAAAAGTTTTTTAACATCCTCAAAATCAAAATATATCTTAGGTGCAAAAAACTTATAAATTTTTCTCATAAATTTTAAATCTTTTAAATCATCTAATGTACACCTTAAAAAATATAAGTTAGGTTTTACTTCATAGTTTTTTTTTTTAATTTTTTTAGATTTAATTAAATAGGGTGTAACATGCTCTCTATCCAAAGAACTCTTAGCTTTTTTAAAAGCTAAAGTTAAAGATTTATAATTGAAAATTTCTATATCATATCCGTCTGGAAATGATCTTAAAATACAATTTGAATAATAGTCCAATTTATATCTTCTAAAATCACTTATCATCTTATCTAATAATTTGTAGTCTAATAAAGGACAATCAGATGTAACTCTCACAATAGTTGAAACATTAAAAAATGTAGCTGCTGTATAGTATCTTTTTAGTACATTATATTTAGGACCTTTATATATCTCAATATTTTTAAATTTTTTTTTAGATAATCAAATTTCTTTGATGTCTTTGGAACTACAATTATAATCTTATTTATATTTTTTGATTTTTTGAGACGTTTAATTATCAATGAAATCGAATTATCATTATTTATTATTTTTTTTAAAACTTTATTTGGAAGTCTTGATGAGTCTTCTCTAGCTTGAACAATTGCTGCTGTCATCTTCTGTTATTATAAAATAAATAAATTAACAAACTAATCTCAATTATTTTCTTTGATTTTTAATACGGTTTTCATATTCATTTTCTTTTAACTCCTTTTTTAAATCATCATACTCTTGAAGTTTTTTTTTCATAAATTTTACTGTTAAATTTAGTTTCGCTGAAATTCCTTTTGGAGTAAGTAAATAAATATAATTAATCTTTGATTTATTTTTTGAAAAATTATCAATTTTTATAAGCCCTTTTTTAATTAATTCATTCAAAAGGTAATTCATTTTTCCTAAGCTTACCCCAATCTCATCAGCCAAATCTCTTTGGGAAGTTTCAGGATTTTTTTCAAGCTCTCGTAATATATTGAGGTTTTTTTCATTTTCTGCAATAAATTTAACATTATTTTTTTTGTTCATATTTTGAACATATTTTGTAATTATGTTCAAATTATGAACGTGTTATTTTAACGAAGTTTAATAATTGATTTAATAAATATATACTTTTACATTAATGATAATTGCATCAATTTATCCTTGCCCGTTTGATACAGAGGAAAGGCACGAATCAAACGCTTCTATAATCTTTAATCGAAAAATTTATTCTTATGAAGAGGCAAAACTTACTACAACTAAATTAGACGGAACTACAAAGTTTCCGGAAAGATCACTTTTATTTGGCTGTAAAGAACTAAAAATCACTCCTGATAAAATTAATAAATGGGTATTTCCATGCACCAAAAAAAAAATAAGCGATAGAGATTTCATTAAATTTTTTTCATATTTTAAAATTTATTTTAATTCAATGAAATCTTTTGCAAACTGGAAAAAAAAAAATGTTTACTTCATTAAACATCATTTAATGCATGCTTCGTTAGCGGTACATTCATCAAACTTCAAAAATTGTCTATATTTAACTTCGGACGGAGGTGGAGATAGTGGCGATGATTCACATTTTTCTTACGGATTATTTGATGGAAAAAACTTTGTTAACAAAAAAAAATATAAAGGAAAAAAATCATTAGCATCTTTTCATGGATACATAACAGACTCACTTGGTTTACCAGGAGGTGAGAATGGTAAAACTTCGGGCCTAGCAGCTTTCGGTCAAATAAAAAAAGAGTTATTGAAAAATCTTAACAAAGTTTTAAAAATTAAAGGATTTGAGGTTATCTTTAATAGAAAAAGGTACAATAATTCCAAATTGAACTTAACAAAATTAAAAGCGCAAGAGTATGATAGGTCTAAGATTATGCACTTGTACCCAAGTAATACAAATATATTCAAAATTTCGAAAAAATATTTACCACAAGATATTGCGGCAACTGGTGAAAAAATAATGATATCAAGATTTTTAGAGATTTTAAAAAAGATTGGGAAAAATACAAAAATTAAGTCTATTGTATTTGCGGGTGGTTTATTCAACAACGTTGCTCTTAATAATGAAATAATTGAGAGTAAAATATTTAAAAAAGTTTTTTTTTCTTTTGCTCCAAGTGATTCAGGGCTTTCTCTAGGAGGTGCGCTATATATTTGGAATAAAATTCATAAAGTCAAAAAGAAGAATAGTGTTTTTTCTCCATATTTAGGACCCTCATTTTCTGATAAAGATATAAAAGATGTCCTTAATAGATTTAATCTTAAATTTAGAAAAATTAGAAATGTGGAAAAATATGCGGCTAGACATATTTGTAACGGAAAAATTGTTGGTTACTTTCAAGGAAGAGGAGAGATTGGGCCAAGATCCTTGGGTAACAGATCAATATTAGCAGACCCTACAAAAACAACTTCGAAACATATTATCAATCAACATTTAAAAAAAAGAGATTGGTACATGCCTTATGCACCTTCAATTTTAATAGAAGACGTATCAAAATATGTGAAAAATAAATATAGGTGTCACTACATGCAAGTAGCATATAAAGTTAATGAAAATTTTTTAAAACTTAAATCAGCTATTCATAATGACTTAACTTCAAGAATTCATTGTGTTTCAAAAAAAATTAATCCAAAATATTGGAAGTTAATAAACGAAATAAAAAAGATAAATAAAATAGGAGCTGTCTTAAATACAAGCTTCAATAGACATGGTATATCAACGATATCATCACCTAGACAAGCCATTGAACATTTAATGGAAGGTAGTATTGATATTCTAATAATATCTAACTTTTGTGTTATAGGAAAAGAGAATCGAAAATATTATAGGAATAATAAAAAAATTGTTTCAGATAAAAAAAACTTAATCAGCCTTTGTTCAAATCGATTAAATCAAGTTAAAAAAAATTTGAATAGATATGAAAAAAAGTTCTATATACAAGAATTCAAAAAAATTAAAATATAATATTTCTTGTGAATTTTAGCCAATACATATCAGAGTTCTTATCAAAGGGAGGGGTGAATAAAAATGAAAAAATTCTGCTTCATAGTAATATTAAAAATCTCTATAGAGATTTATTAAATCAAAAATTTAAATTTAAGATTAACGATATTGCAAATTGTTTTGTTGATTTTATTGGTCCAGAGGGAACTTTGATAATACCAGCTTTTAATTTTAAATTTTGCACAGGAGAAAAGTTTTCTATAAAAAAAACGAAATCTGAGATGGGAGTTTTGTCAGAGACTTTTCGAATTATTTCACTAAAAAATAGAACATGGCATCCTGTTTATTCATTTTCACTTCATGGTAAAATTCCCTATGATCAATTAGAAAAGAAAAATTATTCAGCTTATGGAAAAAAATCATTATTTAACTGGTTGTTAGAAAATGAGGGCAAAATTTCAATACTCGATTTGCCAGATCAAAATTCAATGACCTTCTACCATTTTGTTGAGGAGTATCATAATGTGAATTGGAGATTTCATAAAAACTTTTATGGAGAATATGAGGACTTTGACAATAATATATCTAAAATAAATGCATCCATCTTTGTGAGAAAAATTAATAAAGGAATAGTTACAGATGTAAAAAATATGGAAAAAATTTTGTGGGAAAAAAATCTTTTTAAAGGACACAAATACAAATCTTATTTTGGTTTAAGAAGTATAAAATCTAGAGATTTATTTGATGAAGTTTCTTTAGTTATTAAAAATAATCAGGCTAAGGGAAAATTATATAAAGAAATTTAAATTGTTAATCCAGTCCCAATATTTTTTTTCAGCCATTGTAAGATTCATTTTTGATCTTTGACAAGTGTAACCACCGTTATGGAATGTTAAAAAGTTCATTTGATATTTTTTATTAATTAAATTTCTTATTTTATTACTCTGAATATTTATTATCAAGTTTGTAGGTTTTTTAAAATTATCATTTACAAAATGAAATTTTTTATTTTTGAAGTCTAACAATATTTTTTTCTTTTTTTCACCTTCCAAAATATTTATTAAAGTTTGAAAATTAAATTTTTTTAAGCTCTGTAAATTATTTTTTAGTTTTTTTAAAAAAATTATTGCAACGTTATTCAATTTAGGATTTTTCTGCCTATTCTCTTTAAGTAAATATTTTTTATATTCCGAATTTTTTTCATTAGCAAACCTTATTAGAGACTCCATTTGATCAGTATTTTTATAATTTATTTGTTTTTTAAGAGCTCCATTCATTTTAATATTATCACCAGGATTTAATACTATTGGTTGACTTTTTAACTTTTTTTTCTTTATCATATTAGCAAGATCATTTTTATTATGAGTATGAATTAAGTTTACATGAAACTGATCTCCTAAATATCCAAGATCACAAGCGTACGGAATAACATATTTAGGTTTAAGATGTCTTACAATTTCAGAACAATAATCAAGAGATTTATTAATTTTTTCTTTACCCAATTTGATTAAAGTTTCAGATTTCCAACTATAAAAACCTGGAAAAACTCCTGTTAAAAAAGGTATTACAAAAGCTACATCTATCTTACCATATGAGCAAATTTTTTTAGCTTCACCAAATGACATCAAATTGTCTGTTTGGAGGAAAATATTTTTTTTTTTACTGATTATTTTTAAAGAACTATCGCAGTCTCCTTTATCATTCATAAAAATTTGTAGTTTTAAATCTTTGTTAATTTCATATTTTTGTTCATGATTTAAAAAAACTATTTTTTTAAATTTACTTTCGAGAGAATCGTTCCACCATTCTTCACCATAATTTGGTGCAATTATTTTTGCATTAAACCAGGATTTAGGAAAATTTTTAATAGTTTCATAATGATAATGGTCATCATGACCATGGGAATAAAAAATGTAATCAGGAACTGGTAAGTTTTTAGGAGTAAAGTTATGTGTTGGATAATGCCACAGAGAGCCTCCCCAACATGGACCTGTTAACCAAGGGTCTGTTATAATTTTTACTGAACCAATTTCAATTAACAAACAGGCATGAGTAATGTAGGTAATTTTCATAAATAATAATTAAGATTAATATAATTAGAAAATTTTATTTCTAAAGACTATCAAAAAAAATTTTTTTCAGTGCATAAATCAAGCCAATTGAGCTATTAGTACTGGTCAGCTGCACACATTACTGCGCTTCCACACC
>MDTB01175372.1_pt1 | contig 11712 bp, 9 predicted proteins | sample 811161 | NCBI WGS metagenome assembly MDTB01 (sample SAMN05326650, study PRJNA326480) | marine metagenome | isolation source: seawater | place: Mediterranean Sea | collected 2009
TAAATTACCATTCGGTAAAATTTTTGTAATAATACAAGACACGATGGCTTCGACTTTACTTTTTCTAGTTGTTTGGCCAACACCAGAATAATTATCATTTCCACCAATTTGATAATCTTGTAATTTACGCAATGCTTGATTTCGATTTGAATCAAGTGAATATTGATCAAACGTATCAAAAAACTTTGCGCCAATTTCAGATTGCTTTCTTGTTGTTGTTCCAGCTTCTTGGACGGCTGTTGATTCAGCTGAAATCTTTACAGTGACTAAATCACCTATTTTATACATTCTTTGATTATCAAAAATAGATGCTCGTTTCGAATTAGACCAAAGGGAATCGGCATGTAATATACCGGGCACAAGCATTAGATTACAAACTAGAAATAATAACAGTTTTTTTATCATGTAATTTTCCTAACAAAACTTTATTGTTTTTTGTTAATTTAAGTTTTACTTTTTCACCTATATAACCATTTTGTAAAATTCTTGCATCTAAAGTCAATGTTATCGTTGATTTTTTAACAACTGCTTTTACAAAATCGCCTTTTATTACATCAGGTTTTTTTTCAACCATCCATGCCTCTATAATCTGATTTTTATCGACATAATTTCTAAATTGAACGTTTTCGTCTTTTATTTTACTGATTGTATGTATTGATACTTGATTCAGTTTAATTTTCTCTTTGTAGGTATTTTTTGACGTAACTAAATCCCCTCGATGACTGATTTGAGCCGTCTTAATAATTGTTGCCCAACCAGAAAGCCTAAATATTTTAGTCGCTCTTTTTTGAAATTCGTTATTTTTAAATGCATCAAATTTAATAACTAAATCCCCATTTAGATCAACTTTTTGGGGGAATTTAAACGAAATATAATCACAATCCGACGGAAATTTTGTGCCAAGTGTTTGGACACTTAGATCATAAAAATCCACATCGGCATACCTTTTTTCTATCATGTTAATTATTTTATCGTTAATAATTGAATTAATATTATTACATGATAATTCAGTGGCTTCGATTTGAGCACAAAAAAATACTAAGAGCAATAATCGCTTCATTTATTATGTCATTCCCATTCCAGCTTTAAGCATTTGCTCCCCTGCCTGCATCGCTTTTCCTAAAAGCTCTAGTCCTTTTTGAGTCATAATCATGTCCATCATCTCTTTAATAATATCTACATTTGAATTTTCAATTGAATATTGCACCACTTGTCCGGTTGCATTTCTTCCAGGTATTTCTACGATAGGTTCCCCGGAGTCGATCGTTTCTTTATAAAAATTATTTCCAACATTTTTTAATCCATCTGGGTTATTAAAACGTGCTAATAATATTTGCCCAATTTCTCTGGGCATTGTTTCATTATTAACATTTGCAAAAACTCTACCTTCAGGATCAATTGTTAACTGTGTTGTATTTTGAGGAATTCTAACTGGTGGATCTAATGTGTAGCCAGATTGGCTTATGACATTGCCATCCACATCTTTTGCTAAATTTCCAGCCCTTGAGTATACAACATCCCCGTCTTCTTTTCTAAACTGAAAAAAGCCATCACCTCTTACAGCAACATCTAAATCATTTTTTGTTACTTGTAGATTTCCTTCTGAAAAATCAGTTGATATAGCTTCTATTCGAACACCTGTGCCGAGTTCTATTCCTCTTTTTTTCTTAATGTAAGGATTTAAATCTTCATCTTGCGCATACTTAACTTCAGCCTCTTGAAGAATAACGGGAAATAATGTTGCTAGTTCTACACGTGTTTGTTTATACCCTGGCGTCTGAGCGTTTGCGATATTGTTTGTGATGTTAAACATCATTTTCTGATATGTACCGAATCCTGACCTTGAAATATTAAATTGTTGAAACATTTATTCCTCCTTTTATTGTGGATTAGCAGCTTGCACTGCTAGCGACATACTTTTTATATACGCTTTTACCATTTTTACATTTGCCTCATGGCCATTTTTCCATTCAGGAACCAATCCAATGTATCCTTTTGTTATTGAAGATTCAGATACATACCCTTGTAATACTTCAGCATCTGCTGGCGCAAACTTGTTATCATTTTCCCAATCCTCTTTCGAGAAGTAAAAAATCTTATGATTAAATGATTTTAAATCATGTGTTTTGTTTGGCCATTCTAATCGAAACGTGTCGACAATATTCCCATTTTGATAAATCACCCCTTTTCGATCAACATCTATACCCCCTCGGCCTAAATAAATATAGCCATTTTCGCCAAGAACTGGAAAGTTTTCCTCTCTTGTAACCAGCCGACCTTGCTCATCTAGTTCAAATCGACCATCTTGGGTGTATGCCGGCCAACCACCTGGTATTTCGATGACAAAAAAGCCTTTACCTTCAATATAAAAGTCGAATGGCTTATTTGATTCACGCCCAACCCCTTGCGCTAATCGATAAAATAATACTCGTTTCATATTTCCCGATTTATTATCATAATAATATCCAACCCCAGATTCTTTTGACCCTGGCACATTTTGAATGGCGGTGTAAACTATGTATGATTTCATAGCATCTAAAAACCCACCCATAGAAGCAGAATTCAATTTAAGTGTTTTTTCTACAAGATCATCATATATTTCAAAAGTTAATGGATTATGCTCTGCAGAAAATGTAGATATAGATATTAGCCCTATGATAACTAATTTTTTCATTTTTTAATCCTTTTAAATTTCGATCTTAAACTTGATCTCTTAGTCGCCATTTTTTCTAAATAAAAAATGAACGCTAAGATTTCTGCAACAATCTTAAATAAATTTGCTGGAATCTCACTTTTTATTTTAAGGGAAGAAAGCAGTTTTGACAATTTTGGATCTTCAACCATTGGAATTTTGTTTTCTTCAGCAAGTGTTACAATCTGTTTGGCTATTTTACCTCTTCCTGAAGCAACAATCGTTGGGGCTTTTTTTGAATCTTTATCATATTTAATTGCAATTGCTTGTAAATTTTCTTTATCTTTATTTGATAACTCGTCCATTCGAGTTTTGAGCTTTTTTTCTAGCTCTTTTCTTTTTTTGATAATTTGATCTTTTTTCTTATTCATATTTCAGTTTGAATCCTTTTAACTTCAGAAATATCCTGAGATGGTGCGATAAACTTTTGAATATTAATTTTTTTTCTTGACGTTTTAAAATCCTCAAGATTGTATTGATACTTTTTTAAATTATCTGATAATTCATTACGAAATGAGTTCACATGACTCACAGCACTTTCTTGATCGGAATAAATCGTACACCACACTTTAAATCCCATAACAACAACAATTACAGTGATTGTTCCCATCGTTTCTGTATCCATGCTAATTATAATTTTTTCTTGCTCTTTTTGTGATTGGGCCTCTTCTTTTTTCCCTTTTCGAGACCTCGATTGCTTCCTTAATAACATTTCTATTACGGCTTGAGCGCTTAACGGATTCGGAATTTGAAAATAATGGAATGTTTCTAATAGACCGATAGGCTGTTTAATTGAATCTTGACTTAAAATAATTTGCCCTAATAAATTTTGATTTAATTTTCCTAGTTCAGCCAAATACTTTTCTAAAGCTTTATTATTTAAATTAAATTTTGATGCCAACCCTTTTAAAAACGATTGCAATGCCATTGCATCATCGATTAAATCTGATGGGTTTGCTAGCAATTGATTGGAACTTGCTATTTTCTTAGTTTTTTTAAGCTGCTCATTGAAATCATCAAATAATGCGGCAAACGAGTGTAACCCGGGATGATCTTTGATGGCATTATTCAATATATTCATCATCTTTCCTTGCATCTGAGCAAGATTTTTTAGTGATTCTGAAATCTTTGAATTTTTGCTCAATAAATTGTTTAGTATACCAACATCGTCAGTTGCTTCACCCAGCCCTTTTGAAACTAATAAAATAGCACTTTCTTGTGCTGACTTTGATTTTTTCCCTTTTAGTAATTTATTAACTAGTCCAAAACTTTCTTCCGAAATTTCAATCCCATGGGCAGCCATTAATAATGCTAGCTCTTGATTACTTGAACTTACAGGAACATTAATATTAGCTAATTGTTGAAAAATATCTTTTGGTGACAACTGGGAAACTTTAGTTGGCAACGTTGTTTCTTGCGTTTTTTGTGTCTGAACTTGAGGTGATGTTTCTTTAACTGGTGTGGAGCCCCCTGCTGATTTTATTCCTGGAGCAGATACTTCTTTGTGTAGCTCAAATGCTTCTTCTGCACCTTTTAATGGCTGAGAAGGACTACTTTTCCCACCCGGCCAAATTGGCCCGCCTTTTGACATCCCTCCAGAATTTACGCCTAACCCCAATTAAACCTTCCTTTTCTTTACTTAAATATTAGTTAACAACAATATCGACAATTATTAGTGTAAACCATAATGGTAAATAAATTATCGATAAAATAAACAATTTCTTTGCATTATTTTCAAGATCTTCTAACCCTCTAAATATTTGCCTTAAAAATACAACTGATAATACACAAACGCCGATAAAATAAATCTCACTTAAAAAGCCTATGAAAAAAGGATACATTGATGATAACGCCATTAGTATTGAAAAAAATAACATTTGACGTTTTGTTGCTTGAATACCACCTTTTTGATTTGGCAACATTCGAAATCCAGCTGACTTATATTCTTCGAAATACATGATTGATAGCGCATAAAAATGAGGGATTTGCCAACAAAAAAGAGTGAAAAACAATGAAATAACCGCTAAATGAATTGGGGTACCGGTTGCTAACCATCCGCCGAGTAAAGGTAATGCTCCAGGGATTGCACCTACGTGTGTATTGATCCAAGATACTCGTTTTAATGGTGTGTAGATACAAACATATATAACCACAGTTAGTAATGATGCAATTAAGGTTTCTATATTTAACTTTAAAACATAAAATGTCGCACCAATAAATGTAATTGTTATAACAAAAATTGCTTCTTTAGAACTCATTGCCCCAGTAACCAACTCTCTATTCTCTGTACGTTTCATTTTGGCATCATATTTTTTTTCTAAAAAATTGTTTGCACCACATGCTGAAGCAGAAAAAAGATAGGTTGCGATGATTAAATAAAGATAATCCAAATTAATTGCAATGGATTGCTTTGCTAAGAAATAGCCGATTGATACCGTAAGAATTTGAGCACGGCTAATACCTGGCTTTGTAAACGAAATATAATTTTTAATTTTATTAAACATATATTAATTATACTAATAGTCATTGACATTTTTTTACAGTTTTAGTGATAATACTTTTCAAGAAACCATTTTTCTCTGAAAGGAAAACATACATTATGAACACACTTCCATTACTTTGGTATTTAGCACCATTAGCTGCAATGATTGCTTTGATTACTGCCCGTTTTTTTTACATCGCCGTATCAAAAGAAGACGAAGGCACTCCCAAAATGAAAGAAATAGCAGGTTATGTTAAGCAAGGTGCGATGGCATATTTATCGAGACAATATAGAATTATTACTGTTGTTTTCGCTATTATTTTTATTCTGCTATTAGTAATGGTATTTTTTGACGTACAAAATTTATTTGTTCCGTTCATCTTTTTAAGTGGAGGTTTATGGTCAGGAGTTTGTGGTTACTTAGGAATGAAAACTGCAACCAATGCTAGTGCCCGAACTGCAAATGCTTGCCAAACATCTCTTAATAAAGGGCTAAAAATATCTTTCAGAGCTGGTGCAATTATGGGTTTAATTGTTGTTGGTTTTGGTTTGCTAGATTTATCTGTTTGGTTTCTAATATTAAATTATTTTTTCGATCATAATATTTTAAATATTTCATCCGTCATTTTACAAAAATTAAATATTTCAGCATGGGATTCATCAATTCCAAATTTAGTAAGTTTTCAACAACAAAAATTTGTCGAATTAACTACAACATTGTTACCTTACGGTATGGGTGCATCGATTATGGCACTTTTTTCAAGAGTTGGTGGTGGCATTTTCACAAAAGCAGCTGACGTTGGTGCAGACCTTGTTGGAAAAGTAGAAGCAGGAATTCCTGAAGACGATCCTAGAAACCCCGCAACGATTGCAGATAACGTTGGGGATAATGTTGGGGATGTTGCCGGAATGGGAGCTGATCTTTATGAATCATATTGTGGCTCAATTCTTGCATGTGCATCACTTGGTGCAACCTTAATGATTTCTGGTGTATCTGGTGTTGATACAGCCCTTAATATAAAGCCTATACTTGCACCTATGATTGTCGCAGGCGGCGGAATTTTATTTTCTATTATCGGTATTTTTACTGTTAAAACAAAAGAAGATGCCGATCAAAAACATTTATTAAGTGCTTTACATAAAGGCACAAATATTGCTGCTGGATTAACATTAGCGTTTATTGCTTATCTAGCTTCACAAGGCATCATTTCATGGGGAATTTTTGGTTCTGTTGCAGCTGGTTTGATATCAGGTGTTTTAATTGGGCAAGTCACCGAATATTACACATCCGATCACTATGAACCAACAAAATCGATTGCTGAAAACTCACTTATGGGAGGAGCTACAGCAATAATTCAGGGAATATCCGTTGGTATGCTTTCGACAGGAATCACTGTTATTATTATTTCAATTGGAATCATTGCTGCTTTCTTATTTTCTGGTGGATCTACATCAACTATAAATGGCATATATGGCATAGCGTTTGCTGCAATTGGTATGTTATCAACGCTTGGCATTACCCTAGCAACTGATGCATTTGGACCGATTGCCGATAACGCTGGTGGAAATGCGGAAATGGCAGGATTAGACCCAATTGTACGACAACGCACTGATGCGCTTGACTCTTTAGGTAACACAACCGCTGCTACAGGCAAGGGCTTCGCTATTGGTTCAGCTGCGTTAACTGCACTTGCACTCATTGCTGCATACATCGATTCAATTAAAATATGGCTTTCTCGAATTGCGGGTGAAGGTGTTCATTATATTGGGAATATCGGCTTTTCTAATACAAGTGTTGCTAGCATTTCTGATGAAGTAATTTATAAAATTAGTGATTTAAATATTGTAAAATTAATCGAAATCTTTCAAATCAATGCGATTAATCCTAAATTCCTTATTGGGCTTTTCTTAGGTGCCATGACGGCATTTGTTTTCTGTGCATTTACTATTTTAGCTGTTGGAAGAGCAGCTGGTGATATGGTAAAAGAAGTACGTCGTCAATTTCGTGAAATTGATGGCATATTAGAAGGAACTGGGCAACCTGAATATGCAAAATGTGTAGAAATTGCTACCATTGGTGCACAAAAAGAAATGATTGTGCCTTCTTTATTAGCAATACTAGTCCCAATTTTTACAGGTTTAGTTCTTAGCATTGCTGGGGTACTAGGGTTGTTAATTGGTGGTGTTGCGACAGGGTTTTCTTTAGCCGTCATGTTAAATAATTCTGGTGGAGCTTGGGATAATGCTAAGAAGTTTATTGAAAAAGGTGCTCATGGAGGTAAGGGAACTGATGCACACAAAGCAGCTGTAATTGGTGATACTGTCGGTGATCCATTTAAAGATACAGCTGGTCCATCATTAAATATTTTACTTAAATTAATGACCATTGTGTCTGTTGTATTTGTAGGCTTTATCCTTAAATTTGGATTTGTATTATTCTAAATGCAGTTAAAAAATAGTTTTTATTTAATATCTCTTTTATAATATGGAAAATTTAGAAACTTTGAGCTAAGATTATTTAAGATGAGTAAGCAAGTATTTCCGAAGTGGGCTAATTTTTTACCAATTGTATTATTAATTGTGTTAATTGGTGTTTTAGGTACAGTTGTTCATTTATTCTGGTACTGGTTTTCACCAAAACATTTAAATGTAGGTTATCAACCCAATCAACCAATCCCTTTTTCACATGCACTTCATGTTGATAAGGTGGGTATGGATTGTCGATATTGTCATTCTTATGTTGAAAAAGCGGCACATTCTAATATTCCAACGACTGAAACATGTATGAATTGTCACAAACAAATTAAGACTGGCTCAGAACATATTAAAAAATTAACGAAGCATTATGAAGAAGGTAAGCCAATTGAATGGATTAAAGTCCACATGTTACCTGATTATGCGTATTTTAATCATGCTGCTCACGTAAATGTAGGGGTGTCTTGTGTTCAATGCCACGGTCAAGTTAATAAAATGGAGGTTGTTTATCAAGCTAAACCATTAAGTATGGGATGGTGTTTAGAGTGCCACCGTGAACCAGAAAATTATTTATGGCCAAAAGATAAAGTCACTAATTTAGACTGGCGACCAAAAGATCAACTAAAACTTGGCCTTGAGCTTAAAGAGAAATATAATGTAAACCCAGGAGAGGCTTGTAGCGTATGTCACAGATAAATGAAATTAAACCAGAGTTTGAAACAACGTTTCTTTCAGAGCCTAAAACCAGACGAAGCGCATTAAAATCAATTGCGTCTGGAATGACGGTTGCTTCATTGTCAGGTTGTCTAAATATAAGAAAACCTTATCGAAAAATCAAAGCATATAATAAAGATCAAGACGACCTAATTCCTGGTGTTCCCAATTATTATGCAACCAGTATGCAAGTAAATGATGATGTTAATGGATTATTAGTTACCTCATATGAAGGTCGGCCTACCAAGATTGATGGTAATCCTCAACATCCAAATAACAATGGTAAATCAAATACCTATATACAAGCTGAAATCCATCAATTATATGACCCTGATAGAATTCAACACCACTCATCAAATAACACTCATGTTACATTTAGTGATATTGAATCTAAATTATCATCTGTTAAAAAAGATGAATCATTCGCTATCGTTCTTCCAAAATCATATTCCATGTTAAATCAAAATTTATTGGCTAATTTGAAAGCAACCTATCGAAATATTAACATTTACTATATTGATCCCGTTAACACTGATAAGCAGTCCTCAGCAATTAAATCTTCAACTGGATCTTTTGGTTATTTTGATTATAAATTTTCAAAAGCTTCTTTTATTTTAAACTTTGATCATGATCTTGTAGGATCAGCATCATCTCGAATTTCTTCATTAAAAGACTATGTTGACGCACATGATTCCTTTAAACGTATTTCATATTCAAGTAGCCTTTCCATATCAGATTCAAAAGCAGATGCAATCGTTAATTCAAGTATTTTAGAGCAGGAACATACCATTATGTACATTGCAAGAAAACTTTTGGACAAATATGGGGATTCATTTTTAACTGACTCAAAAGAAAATTTAAACTTTAATAAACGGTTTGTAAATGTAAAAAAGACTACTGAGATTATTTCAAATTTAATTAAATATCGATCTAAATCAATTGTTTCGGTAGGTGAACTTCATTCAGAAAAAATTCATAATGTTGTTTTATTAATAAATTCAATATTAAAAAATATTAATCGAACAATTATGATTTATCCTTTTTCAAATATGAACACATCTTTTTTAAATCAAATTGGTTATGAAAATAGCATTGATGATTTAAAGAAAAAATTATCTGGAAACTTTATCAAGTCAATATTATCGTTTGATGTTGATTTAACCCGTCACCTTAATGATGCAGAAAAGTCACTTAAAGATATTAACGTTTATTACTTGTCTTTATATAAAAACAAAATGTCAGCTTTATCAAACGTTGTTATATCTAAAACACACTTTTTAGAAGAATGGGGAATATTAGGTAGTAAAGAAGGTCACCTTTCAATTCAACAACCGCTTATTAATCCATTATATGGTAGTAAGTCTATAACTGAAGTTTTACTACTATTATTAAATAGAAAATCTAATGCATATACGTATCTAACCCAATTCACAAAACAGAATAATTTAAGTTTTAATCGTCTAAAGAAATTTGGTGTAATTAAAAATAGAAAAAGTCAGTATTCTTTATCAATCAATTTTATACAGTTTCCAGCCGCTATTGAAGCGACCAAAGAACAACTAAACTTAGCTTTATTACCTTCTTATCAAATTCTTGACGGTCGGTATTCGAATAATTCATGGTTGCTTGAACATCCTGATCCAATAAGTAAAATAACGTGGGGGAATGCATTTTACATAAACTCTGATTTTGCAAAAGAAAATGATTTAGTCGATGGCGATGTTGTTAAAATCGCATTTAAAGAGAATTTATTCTTAAAAGGGCCGGTTTTAATCTTACCTGGGCAAAACCAACATACGATTACCGTAAATTATGGATTTGGAAATGTTTTTAATGGCGCTTTTTCTGGATATGGAATATCCACAGATAAATTTATTCCGAACCGTTCATATTCCATTTTGAGTATTAAAAAATCAAATGAAAAAGAAACACTTGCAAGACCCCAAATGAATCATGGATTTGATGAAGAATCGTTAGCTGCTAGTGGAGTTAAAAAGCGGATCAAAAATATTTTACAAATAAAAACACAAGAAGAAATCGATCACCCTCACGATCATAAGCATCATATTCATAGTCTGTTTAAAGAATTAGAATATAAAGGAAAATATCAATGGGGTATGAGCATTGATTTAAATGCATGTATGGGTTGTGGTGCATGTAGTATTGCTTGCCAAGCTGATAATAACATTCCTGTTGTTGGAAAAGCAGAAGTTGAAAAAGGGCGTGAGATGAGTTGGCTAAGAATCGACCGCTATTTTATAGAAAATGATGCTCATGAAACCACTATAAATTTTATGCCACTAGCTTGTGTTCATTGTGAAAATGCACCATGCGAACAAGTTTGCCCAGTAAATGCTACCGTTCATGATGATGAAGGTTTAAACGTTATGACATACAACCGATGTATTGGAACCAGATACTGTGCAAATAACTGTCCTTATAAAGTTAGACGGTTTAACTTCTTTGATTGGCATCAAAAAAACCCACAATCGGTAAAAAAAGATAGGATTCATTTGTTTGATTATTTTAAGGAGCCTACAAAGCAAAGCCAAAAGCAGTTTAATCCTGAAGTAACTGTTCGTATGCGAGGCGTTATGGAAAAATGCACATATTGTATTCATAAAATACAAGTTGCTAAAATTAACGCAAAAGTAAATAACGATGAAAGTTACATTGAAAATCTTCAATCAAGTTGTCAGCAAGCATGTGCAACAGGTGCAATTACATTTGGTGATATTAGTAATCCAAATTCATTGGTTTCTAAAGAAAGAAAAAGTAAACGACGTTATGATTTATTACAGACCGAATTAAATACGAAACCTAGAACAATCTATTTAGCTAAAATTAAGAAACATGTTTGGAAAGATTCGAAAAAGGAGGCATCTCATGGATATCATTAATGAAGAGATTAATCGTGTCCCCCAGGTGCTTGGAAATAAATCTTTCCAAGAAGTATCTGATATCATAGCAAAACCAGCCGAAGCAAAAGCTCCAAAATGGTGGTTTATAGGTTTATTAGGTTCTTTATCATTAGCTGCATTACTTTTTGCCATGATCGGCTACCTTGTATGGGATGGCGTTGGTGTTTGGGGATTAAATAATCCAGTTGGTTGGGGGTTTGCTATTGTAAACTTTGTTTTTTGGGTAGGAATCGGTCATGCTGGGACGTTAATCTCTGCAATTTTATTTTTGTTTAGACAAAAATGGCGAACATCAATTAATCGATTTGCTGAAGCAATGACAATTTTTGCTGTTATATGTGCATTAATTTTTCCAGGCATACACGTTGGACGAATTTGGGTCGCTTATTATATGTTTCCAATTCCAAATTCAATGGTGATGTGGCCAA
>MDTB01018469.1_pt1 | contig 11711 bp, 10 predicted proteins | sample 811161 | NCBI WGS metagenome assembly MDTB01 (sample SAMN05326650, study PRJNA326480) | marine metagenome | isolation source: seawater | place: Mediterranean Sea | collected 2009
AATTAAACCAAAATTTGAAATTATAAATTATAACAATAACTTTATTGACAAAGTTTTTTCCTATAGATCTGAAAATTTAATTTCAACATTATTAAAAAAAAAAAAATTGCCAAAAATTAATTTATTCAATGGATATTGGCAAGATTTATTTTTCGCAAAATATCTAAAAGAAAAGATAGTTTTAAATAAAAAATTTTTTAACGAAAAAAAAACAGAGGAGTATTATATTATTCATTTAAGACGAGGAGATTTTTTAGATAGCAAAGTGCATTATATTTTGCCAGATGAGTATTATGCAAGAAACGTAAAGTTTTTTGACGATAAAAAAATTTATTTATTATCTAGTGATGAAAATGAGGCAATAGGTTTTTTAAAAAAAACAAATATTAAAGCTGAATTTTTAAATACAAATGAATTTGATGCATTTAATTTAATTTTAAACGCATCTGGAGGTATTGCATCAAATTCAACATTTTGTTGGTGGTCAATTTTTTTATCAAAGAATAGAAATTGGGTTTTTCCTTACAGATGGTTAAAAAAAAAAAATATATTTGAACACAATCTAAATATTGAAGGTGTAATTATTGAATGAAATACTCAGTATTAACAACAACAAATAACAATAATATAAAATTCTACAAAACATATTTAGATTCAATAAATAATCAAAAAATCATTCCAAAAGAAATTGTTTTGATTAATGATAAGAGTCGTATTCCAAATTTGAAAAATTTTGTTCGGACAAAACTAAATAAAAATATAATTTTACATTATATTGAAAATACTAATAATATAGGAATAGCAAAATCTTTAAATAAAGGATTAAAAAAGTGCAACACAGATCTAATATTTAGGTTAGATATTGACGATAAATGGGATCCTAATCACACCAAAAATTTACTTTCAGAATATAGTAATGATAAGAGTTATTTAATTTATTCAAATAATATAAATAATTTTAATAGAAAAGGATTGTCGGACTTAAATCTTTTAATAGACAATCCAACAGTTCACAGTTCCTGGTTAATAAATAGAACTATAAAAAAAAACTTTTTGTATAATGAAAATGAATTTCCAGAGGATTTTTCAACTTTGTCTAAATATATTAGGAATGGATTCAAATTTAAATTGATCGAAACTAAAACAATGACTTATTATGATTTAGTAAATTCTCAATCGAAAAAAAAAAATGCAAATAGAGATTTGAAAAAAATTAAAGAAAAAAACTTAAAGTATTTTTTAAAAACAAATAGTTATTTAAAACTAATTGAAGTCCTAGGATTAAAAGGAATAATGAAACTCTTACTAAAATAATGAAAAAAATTTTATTAATTTCTAAAGAATGGGCACCATTAGATAAAACTGGTCTAGGATATGCATCGTCAGAACATGCAAAAATATTAGCAGAAAATGGTAATAAAGTTGTAACTGTTGGGATTAAAAATACAGAGCTAGACCATAAAATACAAATTAAAAATATTTTCAATTTTTTAATTAATTATAATTTTTTCTTAAAGAAAATAGATAATATTTTAGAATATGAAAAACCAGATTTAGTGGTAATCGAAACATTACAAACATTGATATCAGAGTTATTCATACTAAGAGCTAAAAAAAAAAAATTAAAAGTTATTTTAATCAGTCATGGAATTTCAATTTTTCCATATCAAAAAAAAATTAAATATTTTTTAAGAAGTTTAATATGGATGCCGTATATTTTTTTATTAAATCATATTATTAGTAAAATAGATTATTTTTTTAGCTTAGATAAAAACAAAAATTACTCTAGAAATTATGATACCTTTGTTGCAAAAAAATATAAAAAAGAAATATTAACTTATAATAATTTTTCACGATTTGAAAATATAGAAACCAGATTAGATAATGAGTTAAATAAAAAAAAAATAATATTATGCTTAGGTTATATAAATCATATTAAAAATCAGATTTCATTAGTAGACGTTGCAAAGGAAATTAAAGACTTAAATATAGAAATAAAAATTGTTTATAATAATTATGATAAAAAATATCTAAAAAAATTAAAAAAAAAAATAAATTCAAATAATTTAACAAATATTAAGTTTATTCAGGAGTCGTATACAAATATAGGTTTTGAAATCTCAAATTCCTGGTTACTTATTAACTTATCGGTTACCGAAATGTCCCCATTAAGCCTTATAGAGGGTTTATCTTTTAAAAAACCTTTTATTGCATTGGATAATGGAGGTATTTACAAATTTAAAGGCGGAATTATTAATTACTCAATCAAACAAATAATATTTAATATTAGATCTTCATATTTTAATAATTTTTTCATATCTAAATTAAATAAAATCTCATTAAATGACTATAATAAAAATTTTTCGAAAAAAAATTGTAAAAAAAGTTTTTTAAAAATAAATTCTTTATGATATGAAATTTACTGTATTGATGCCGGTTCATAATGGTGTTAAGTCAAAAGAACTTAATTTAGCGGTAAAATCTGTTTTATACTCCTCTCTAAAACCACATGAATTTCTAATTATTGTTGATGGCAAACTTGATAATAAAAAATATTTTTTTTTAAAAAAATTGTCTAAAATAAAATTAGTTAGAATAATTTTTAAAAAAAAAATTGGTTTGTCTAAAGTATTAAATTATGGATTAAAAATTTCAAAATATGACTTAGTTATTAGAGCTGATTCAGATGACATTAACCATAATAACAGGTTTAAGGAAATGGTAAGATATTTTAAAAAATACAAACTGGATATACTTGGATCAAATATTAGTGAATCTTTTAATGGGAAAAAAATTACAAAAAAAATGCCAGAAATACCAAATATTTGGCACTTATTATTTTATAATCCAATTAATCATATGAGTGTCATTTATAATAAAAAAAAAATATTAAAATTAGGTGGCTATCCTGAGATAAAATTTAAAGAGGATTATGCTCTTTGGATCAAAGCTAAATACAATAATTTAAAAATTATGAATATGCAGAAAAATTTAGTTCAAACAAAAGTTGACTATAAAGTTATCGAAAGAAGATCAAATTATAACTCAATAATATCCGAAATAAAAATCTTAAAGCTGTTTTTAAGTACATTTACATTATATTTTCCAATTTCACTACTTGCACTAATACTTAGAATAACTTATTTAAATTTACCAAGAAAAATAATTTTTTTAATTAAAAAGCAATTTTTAAGATCATAAAACATGAAAAGTTTAAAAGAAAAAATTAAGGAACTTTCAGTTCTACAATTTTATTTTTTAATTTCTGTAATTGGTTTTTTACCTATTTTAATATTTGGATATTTTATACAAGATGATTATGGTATTAAAAATTTTTACTATCTTAATTTTTCTGATGCAACAGAGTGGATGTGTACTGTCAATAATAACAGACCTTTATCGTGCATTTATTTTGCAGCACTAACAAGAGTATGGCCAGTATATCAAATATATTTCTTGCTAATATTTTTTATTTTTTCTTTATTTATATTTAAATTGATTAATGTTTATGATTTTATAATTAAAGACAAAATAACAAAAAAATTATTTATACTTTTTCTTATATTTCCCTTTTTTTCTTATACAATATTGTATTCACCAGCAATGCAAGGCATAGGAGCTTTTTCTTTGTTAATTTGGGTTTATTCACTTTTTTTTTTAAAAAAATTTATTACTTACAATAAAAAAATATTTTTTATATTAAGTCATTTTTTAATTTTAATTATGTATCTCACATACGAGAGCTCAGCACCATTGTTGGGATTGTCTTTAATTTTTCCATTATTTTTTTCGAAAAAGAAATTATTTTTTCTGAATGCTTTATTTATAGGATTAATTACTTTTTTAATTTTATATTTACAAAAAAAAGTTTTCCCAGAAATTTTTGATATAGACTTATCTAGAGTTAAGCTTTCAATTATAAATTTAAAGCAACTTCTTTATCTTATATTGATAAATATATCTTTAACTATAAATATCTTTTTTTACAGTATCGAAATTTTTATAAATAATTTATTTTATAATATTAAAAATTTTAATTTTCTTTTAATTTTACAAATTATTTCATTAGTTACATTATTTTACATTTCTATTAATAAACTAGATACAATTATAAAAAAAAATTATAACAAAAAAAATAATTTATTAATTTTTTTATCTATTGTTGCTGTTGTTTTTCTAAATGTTTTAATGCATTCATTAGCAAACACAGGCATAGATTTTATTCAGTACAATAATAGAGCGTTGACATCTATATCTTCAATTCTTCCTTTTATTATATTGTTACTAATTTTAATTATAAAATCTAGAAATATAAATATTTTAAAAAATTTAATCGTTTTTTTTTATTTAGTTTTGTTAAGTAATTTTCTATATTTTCAAAATAATTTAATTTCAGAAAAATTTCTAGCACAAAAAATAATTAGTGGAAAAAATGAAATTTTAGGTGAACAAAGTTATAAAAAAAACACTAGAATTAATTTCGTATTTTACGATAATCATAATTTATCAGAACTTATGTCTTATAATTCTCTTGACGCTATAACTAGTTTAAATAAATCTAGCAGCGAAATTTATATAAATATAAATACACCAAAATTTTGCAATAAAGCTTATTATAATGAATATATTAAGAAAGCATATTTAGATAATAACTATGATTTCACTTTTATTAGATATGCTTTTCGAAATATAAATAGCAAAAAACAAATTAATTTTAAAAAAAAAATGAACAATATTTCTCGACCAGATATAGAGGTATTTAACAATCTAGAAAACTATGAAGTTGTTGATATTTTTAATCAATTATTTGAATGTTCAAACTACACAAAATATTCTGAAATGTTAAAAAGAGACGTATATCTAGATAATAGATATGAGGGTTTATTTTTAGAAAGTTTAAAAAAAATATATTTTAAATTATTCTAATGAAAACAAAGTTACTTATTCTTGGATCTAGTGGCATGGTGGGATCTGCTGTGTTAAAAAGATTTAAAAAAAATAACCTATATAAAATTTATAACCCTTCAAGAAAAAAATTAGATTTATTTAATTATAAAAAAATTGAAAATTATCTTAAAAAAATTAAACCTCAAATAATTATTCTTTGTGCAGCAAAAGTAGGTGGAATATTGGCCAATGATAAATATAGGGCAGACTTTATGTATGAAAATTTAACGATACAAAATAACGTAATTTACCTCGCCTATAAGTTTAATATTAAAAAATTAATATTTTTAGGTTCTTCATGTATTTATCCAAGAAATTCAAAACAACCAATTAAAGAAGAATATTTATTAAGTGGATATTTGGAAAAGACAAATGATAGTTATGCAATTTCAAAAATAGCTGGAATTAAAATGATTGAAGCATTTAATAAGCAATATGGAACAAATTTTATTTCTTTAATGCCTACAAACATTTTTGGTTTGAATGATAATTTTCATGAAGAAAATAGTCATGTAGTTCCAGCATTGATAAAAAAAATCTATGCTTCTTACATAAAAAATGAAAAAAGTGTAAGTTTATGGGGCACAGGAAAACCTATGAGAGATTTACTATTTTCTGATGATTTAGCTGAGGCAGTTTATTTTATAACAAAAAATTATCATGGTTCACAAATGTTGAATATTGGAAGCGGTGAAGAAATCTCTATAAGAAATTTGTCCAAGATAATAGCAAAAATAATTGGTTTTAATGGTAAAATAATTTTTGACAAAAAATATCCAGATGGAACTCCGAGAAAAATACTAGATAATTCTAAAATAAAAAAATTAGGATGGAAAAAGAAGTATTCTCTTAAGAAAGGATTAAAACTTACGATTGATTGGTATAAATATAATTTTGATAAAGCAAAATCAATATAAAATTATTTTATGTATTTTTTAAGCTCAGAAATTTTGTTAATTTGAATATTTGGTTTTGTATTAACTTTTTCTTTATAATCATATTTTAATAAAACAGTTTTACATCCCACTTTATTACCCGCATCTATGTCACGCCATCTATCTCCTATAAAATAGCTTTTTTTTAAATCTAAATTATATTTATTTTTAGCTAAAAAAAGCATCCCAGGATTAGGTTTCCTAAAATAATTTCTCTCATCATTAGAAAAACAAACAAATATAGAATCTAAATTTAATTTTTCTTTAATAAAATTATTAATTTCAATTATATTTTTTTTTGTATTAACCTTTCTTTCATAATCAGGTTGATTTGTGATCATTATAAGTAAAAAATGTTTTTTATATTTTTTACAAAATGATTTTATACCTTTTATAAATTTAACTTCTTTTTTAAATTTTATAGATTTAGGTTTACCATTTATATTTATAGGAGCATTTATTAAAACACCATCTCTATCTAAAAAAATTGCTCTTTTATGTTTTTTCATTATATTAATAATTATTTTTATTAAAAAAATTTTTACAATTAAAAAATTTATTATTTCATGAAAATTATTGCATTATATGGTGTATTACAGGATAGGCTTAATTTAAATTTCCTAAAAATTAGCATCAAAAGTCTTTACAATTCTGTTGACGAAATAATTGTTTTATTTGACACACCAAATGATCAAAAAAAAATAAAAAAAGAATTATTTTTAAAGAAAAAAAAAATTTCAATATATTATTCAAAAAGAAAATTAAAAAAAACCAATTCACCTGTTACAGAATTGTTGAAAATTGGAAGAAATCACAAAGGTTCACATTTTATATTTTTGGATGCAGATGAAGCATTAACCTATAAATTAAGCAAAAACATCAAAAGTTTTTTAAAAAAAATGAAAAAGGGCGAAAAACTATTTTTTCATTGGATGAGTATGTGGAAGCATCATCAATATTTTAGGATTGATAAAAAAAGTTTATGGAGCAATCTATATAAAGATTTTGTATATTGTGATAATTTAAAAGATACTTTTACCGAATATTATCACGACTATGGAAGAACACCTGGAGAAAATACAGAAAATAGAATAATCAAGATATCATCTGATCAAGGTGCAATTATGCATTTCCAGTACGTAAATTGGATAAATTATCAATATAAGCAAGCATGGAATATGTGTCACACACTTACGTTGAAAAAAAATATGATTTCAACAAATTTCTCTCAATCTGCGAATAAAATAAACAGAATGTATTATTATACTTATTTTGAAAATTTTCCAAAAGTAAAAAAAATTAGTATTTTGGAATTAAGACATATACCTAAGAAATATTTCAAAAATATAAATTTTGACAATAGCAAATTTTGGAAAAAAAAATTTAATTTTTTCTTTGAAAAAAATAATATAGAAAATTTTGAAGAGCTAAATATTTGGCATATACCATTTTTACAGAACATTTTTCTTAGGAGAACTAATAGATTACCTAAAAAAAAGTTGGAAAATAAATTAATATTCTTTTTATTTATAATTTTAGAAATTATAAGAAACTTAATTAGAATATTTAAAAAATGACACTTAAAAACTTAAGTATAATCGTAGCTGCTAGAGAAGAAGGTAAAAATTTAGTTGATATTTTACCAAGATTAAAAAATTATTCCGATGATGTAATTGTTGTAGATGGTCACTCAAAAGATAATACTAAAAGTGTTTGTGATCAACTGGGTGTTAATTTTGTTTTAGATCATGGTTTAGGTAAAGGAGATGCACAAAGAGTTGGAGCAGAAAGTGCAAAAAATGAGTATATAATATTTTTTGATGCTGATGGATCTCATGATGAAAATGACATTAATTGTATTTATGAACTAATTACCTCACAAAAGTATGATCTAGTTATTTGTAGCAGAAAAAAAGGTGGTAGTTATGACTTGACTGCAAACATCACATTTATTGGTTTTATTAGATCAACAGGGTGTGATTTTTTAACTCTTATTTTTAATAAATTTTTTAAAACTAACTTTTCGGATATTTTGTTTAGCTATAAATCAATTAGAAAAGATAAATTTATAAACTTAAACACAAAAGAAAATGGGTTTGGAATAGAGATAGATATTTTAACAAATAGCGTAAATAAAAAATATTCAATAATAGAAATACCTAGCAGAGAAAATTCAAGAGTTTATGGAAATTCAAAATTAAATACATTTTTTGGAATATATTTTATATATCAAATAATCAGAGATTGGATTTTAAAATAATAAAACCAATGTATAAAAATAGAGTTTTTAAAATTAGTTTAATCATTTTTATAGCCATTAATCTCATCATTTTTAAAAATTTAGGTTTATATAATGATGATTGGCTCTTTTATAATATTAATAATCAGACTTTTTTGGAGTGGAGTTTGAGAGTTTGGAATGGAGAAGGAGGGGTAATCAAAAGACATGTTGTAGTTCCTTATTATATAATTCTTCATTTGGTATCACCATTCTTCATTTATTGTTTTTCACTAATATTAAGTCTAATTATTTTTGTTTTTTTTATTCAATTAATTACAAAAATTGTAAATCAAAATATATTAGATAAAAATAAAAAAGATATTTCATTAAATTTTATATTTCTAACATTTGTAATTTGGTATTTTTTCCCATTTAATATTGGAGGTCAATTTTGGATTACAGGTATTATTCATACAAAACTTTCTACTATTTTTTTTCTTATTAGTTTAAAATTTTTGACAGAAAAAAAGATTTTTTTAAGTTTAATTTTTTTAAGCTTATCATTTAATAGTTATGAAATTTTCTTTTTTTCTTATTTACCGATAAGTCTTATTTTTTATTACGGTGGTCTAGCCGATAAAAAAAATTTTAAAATATTTTTCTTTGGAAGCTTAGTGGTTCAATTATTTTTCCTAATAAATAAAATTAGGCCAGAAAATTCAATTGAAAAAATAGATTATTTAAATGTCTTTAATGATACATTTTTAAATTTAGGAAAATTATTATGGGGTATATTCTCAACAATCCCAATAGAGATTAGTATTTATATCAAATTAATTCTAATAACAGTTATTATAATAATGATTACTTTAATTTCTATAAAAACGACAAAAATTTATAAAAATAATTTTTTTCAAAAATTTATTTTATTATTAATTTTTTCACTAATATTAAATTCTTTTGTAATGACATTAGGAAAATATGGTTATTGGGGAAAAGGTATTTTCTCAAGAACTATGTTTATGCCCTCTATATTGTTTCTGTTTTTTATTTCTATAATTCTATGTGTTAAAACAAAAGTAAACACTATTTTTATATTTTTTTTTTCATTATAAATATCTTACTTTTTATAAATGAGATTAATAATTGGAAAAAATCAAAAAATATCCAGACAGAAATTATAGAAAATTTAAAAATATTGAAACAATTTGAAAATAAGAAAAATTTAATACCATTTAAGGGGCCTTGCTATATTAATGGAGTGGATATTTTTAACGCTACATGGGATTTAAACTCAGCAGTTGAAATAAATTATCCCGAATTATCTTCTAATAATTTTATACCTACCCAAGATTGGAAAATATCTTTAAATAATAATCAGAAATTAATTGTTCATATATTTGAGTATAAATTAGAAAATTATGAAAATTTAGTATTATGGGAATATGATAAAAGTAATTTTAAAATATTAAATACATCACAAGATGTTGATATAAAAAGTTTATCTTCTATAAAATGCAACATTGGATCAAATGAAAAAAATAGAGCTAAAAATTTTTTAAATAGTTTGAAGAAATTATGAGAACTTTAAATAAGAAAATTACAAACATAAACTTTCAAAAAAAATTGAAAAAAATTTACTCAAAAAATAAACCTTTCAAGTACATTGTAATTGATAATTTTTTAACGAAAAATGTTGCAAATGAATTTGAAAAATCTTTTGAAATAAATTCTGAATGGACAAATTATAGTTTGGTAAACAATTTTAAAAAATTTGGGCTTAAAAAAAGAAATTTATTTAGAAATGATTGTAATCGAACATTAGAGGATTTTGTGTCAAAAAGATTTATAAAAATTCTGAGTTTTATAACTAATGAAAAGGGTTTATTTTTAGATAAATCTTTAGATGGGGGAGGTTTCCACCAAGTTCTGAATAGAGGTTACCTAAACATTCATGTTGACTTTACATCACATTACAAAAATCATGATTGGAAAAGAGTATTAAATTTATTGATATATTTTAATAGAAATTGGAAAAAAAAATATAATGGTTATCTTCAATTTTATGATTCAAAGGGAAAAGAAAAAAAAGTTTCAATTATGCCCAAATATAACAGGTGTGTAATTTTTAATACAAATAAAACAAGTTTTCATGGACATCCAGAAAGTTTAAATCTTCCTAAGAATAAAAGCAGGAATTCCTTTGCAGTATATTTTTATATAAAACAGAAAAATATAAATAAACCAAAGGCAACTTATTATAAATCAATGAAAACTAATAATATTTTATTTAATTTAATGGTAAATCTAGAAAATATTTTATTAAGGTTATACCTAATTTTAAAAGGAAAAAAAATATTAAATGATGACGTTATTACAAAAGTATTAAACCTAATAAAGTTTAAATAATTTATAATTTTTGAAAATTTTTGATTTCGAAAATATTTATTTTTTTATCGCACTCAATTAAATATTTATAATAATAAATGTCTTTTGATAAGGGTTCTTTTAAATTTTTATCTAATTTACACTTATTTGTTTTTGGATCTAAATTTATAAATTTATTTTTAATATTTTTATAGTGAAAATTTATATCAAAATTTTTATTAATTTTATTTTCTAGCGAAAAATTAAATGATAACAAAATTACAATATAAATTTTTATTAATATTGATAAATTTTGATTTATATAAGAATTTATTTTAATTTCTGTAAATATTTCATTCAAATATAATATGTAGAAGATGTAAAAAGGATAGTATATTCTTGCAAAAGGAGCATTAGATAAAAATAAAAATAATATGAATTTTGAAATAAAAATTTTATCATAAGTGGTCAATCCTAATTTTTTTAATATTCTTAAAATTATATTAATTAAAAAAATAAAATACAAACAAAGTAACAATTTATCATCTCTTAAAAAAATTTTAATGTGATCAAAAATATCCCTATCTTGATAAAAACCAAAGATTAAATTGTAATAAGAAATCAAACCTTCTAAGATAATTGATAAAAAAATATTTATATTTAAGTCAAAATTATTTTGACTGTTTATTCCAACTATTTCTTTAAGCTCATATATTCCATTTAAAAATATATGAGAACATAATAAAATAGGAGTTAAACAGAAATATAAATAAAAAATATTTTTAATTTTAAATATATGTCGATAAAAAAAAATCAATGGAAAAATGAGCAATATATTAGAAGGTGCTAAAAAAGTTAAAATAGATAAGACTACAAGAATTGTATTCGAAAATTTATAATTGTTAGGTTTTGATAATAAGTAAAAAGTTATGGCAAACAAAAGTAAATTATATGGATAGCCTCTGTACAGGAACGAATAAACAAAAAAATTATTTCCAATTAAAATAAAAATTAGAAATATAAGAGTAATTTTATTGGATTTCTGACTTTTTAATAAAAATATTAGACTTGAAATGAATGCAAAAAAAGAAAATAGTCTAAAAAAACTTATATCATAAGTGAATTTACCAACAATAATGCCTATAAATGAATTAATTACATGATTATTTAAATTATCTTTAAGAAACAAAGTAAATAAATTCGTATAGTTTATCAAAGAATATAATTCATCATAAGTAATA
>MDTB01036681.1_pt1 | contig 11711 bp, 6 predicted proteins | sample 811161 | NCBI WGS metagenome assembly MDTB01 (sample SAMN05326650, study PRJNA326480) | marine metagenome | isolation source: seawater | place: Mediterranean Sea | collected 2009
AAGTAGCAGCTGGACAAGCAAATCCAAGTCCGCCTGTAGGGCCAGCGTTAGGTCAGCATGGTGTTAACATTATGGACTTCTGCAAGGCGTTCAACGCGCAAACGCAGTCTATGGAGCAGGGATTGCCGGTTCCGGTAGTGATCACGGTCTATTCTGACCGCTCATTTACGTTTATTACCAAAACCCCTCCCGCAGCCGTTTTGCTGCAGAAAGCGGCGAATATCCAGAAAGGATCTGCAACTCCCAATACGGTGAAAGTTGCCAAGGTCAATCGAGAACAACTCGAAGAAATTGCAAAATTGAAAATGCCAGATCTCACTGCGTCGGATATGGATGCGGCCGTTCGCACCATTGCTGGTACAGCGCGAAGTTCTGGTATCGACGTGGAAGGTGTTTAGATGGCTAAGTTAACCAAAAGAATGCGCGCTGTTGCAGAAAAGATAGACAGTGATAAGGCCTATGACATTAATGAAGCCGTTTCCTTGCTGAACGAACTGTCTACAGCGAAGTTTAAAGAATCATTTGATATCTCAATTAATCTGGGTGTTGATCCGCGCAAGTCAGACCAGGTTGTTCGTGGCGCCACAACTTTGCCTCATGGCACGGGGAAGACCGTCCGCGTTGCGGTATTCGCTCAGGGCGAAAACGCCGAGAAAGCTACTGCGGCCGGGGCCGATATCGTCGGCTTCGACGACTTGGCAGATAAGGTGAAGAGCGGTGAAATGGACTTTGACGTAGTTATCGCAACACCAGACGCGATGCGCGTCGTTGGTCAGTTAGGCAAAGTATTGGGCCCACGCGGTCTGATGCCTAACCCAAAGACTGGCACTGTGACTCCCGATGTAGTCACTGCAGTGAACAATGCCAAAGCGGGCCAGGTTCAATTCAGGACCGATAAGGCAGGTATCATTCATGGCAGTGTTGGACAGGTTGGCTTTGATAACGTGCAGATTCGCGAAAATGTAGAAGCTTTGATGAATGACCTAAAAAAGGCCAAGCCAGCTGCTGCAAAAGGTGTGTATTTAAAGAAGGTGACGCTTTCCACGACCATGGGTCCTGGGGTGTCCATTGACCAAGCGTCTCTACAGATATAAGACGCAATAATTTGGAGGTGCGGGCGAACGCCCGTCAGCCGTCAAAAACCGTAGGAGCATCCCGAACCGCGCTTAACCGCCTGGAGAGGGGGCTTAATTCGTCCTACGTAGATGGTGAGTTGTGTAAATTGTTCACAACCAAACGCTGAGGCCGATTGCGGCATTAGTAACTGGCTCCGAAAATTTAGACTGATGATCTCCTGATCAGACAGCGCTAAAGCAGAAGAGGCTCGCCTAAACGGAAAGTATCCTTGGATATTTTCTTAAACGAGACAGATTCCACAACAGGTATTTGTCGACAAGGAGAAGCAAGTGGCATTAAAGCTTGATCAAAAGCAACAGATTGTTGCCGAGGTTAATGAAGCTGCCTCGTCTGCTCTATCAGCAGTGCTCGCAGACTATCGTGGTCTGACCGTGGCAGAAATGACCGAACTGCGTGTAAAAGCGCGAGAATCGGGCGTTTATTTGCGCGTGGTTAGAAACACTTTGGCAAAGCGAGCCGTAGAAGGAACCGAATATGAGTGTCTCAGCGACGCTCTGGTTGGACCAACGTTGCTCGCATTTTCGCAAGAAGATCCGGGTTCGGCGGCAAGGCTGCTAAAGGACTATGCGAAAGATTTCGATGAACTCGAAGTGAAAGCATTGTCCATTGGCGGTGACCTGCTGTCAGCGGATCAAATTGATCGCGTAGCGAAGTTGCCAACCCTTGACGAAGCGCGGGCGATGCTTATGAGCGTCATTCAAGCGCCGGTCACGAAGTTGGTTCAGTCACTCAACGAAGTTCCAGGAAAACTGGTACGTGTTGTGGCTGCTGTTAAGGATCAAAAAGAGGCGGAAGCATAAGCCTAAGGCAGCTTCGCGAGACAAATTAGGAGATTAAAGTGGCTTTATCAAAAGAAGATGTATTAAACGCGATTGCAGAAATGAGCGTAATGGAGGTTGTTGAACTAATCTCCGATATGGAAGAGAAGTTTGGCGTATCAGCGGCAGCAGCAGTAGCAGTAGCTCCTGCAGCAGCGGCAGGCGATGGCGGCGGCGCGGCTGTGGAAGAGCAGACCGAGTTTGACGTAATGCTTCAGAGCGCTGGCGAAAAGAAAGTGAACGTGATTAAGGCAGTACGCGCGATCACGGGTCTGGGTCTTAAAGAGGCCAAAGGTCTTGTTGACGATGCCCCTTCCGCAGTTAAAGAAGGCGTATCCAAAGAAGAAGCAGAAGATATGCAGAAGCAGCTTGAAGAAGCTGGCGCAACGGTAGAGCTGAAATAGCTTATCAATCGCGCAATTAGTTTGTAGTTAGAAATCGGCTGGACCCTGGAACCGCTTAGGCAAGTGGTTGTTGGGGCTCCGGCCTTTCGTGCTGGAGGGTATCCCTTCCGCGTGCAAGATTGGAAAAGAACGTAGGAGATTCGAATGGCGTATAGCTTTACTGAAAAGAAGCGTATCCGTAAAGACTTCGGCAAGTTGTCTGAGAAAATGGAACTGCCCTATCTTCTGGCAATTCAAGTAGATTCATATAGCAAGTTCTTGCAGGTGGAAACCACCGAAGAGGTCCGCGCTGAATCTGGATTGCATGCAGCCTTCAAATCTGTGTTTCCAATCGCCAGCTACTCCGGTAATGCAGCGCTTGAGTACGTAGATTACCGTCTCGGCGAGCCCATTTTCGATGTGAAAGAGTGCGTGCTCAGAAGCATCACCTACGCAGCACCTTTGCGCGTGACGGTACGGCTGATTATTTACGATAAAGAGTCATCCAACAAAACAGTTAAGGATGTCAAAGAACAAGAAGTCTACATGGGTGAAATTCCCCTGATGACTGAAAACGGTACCTTCGTCATCAACGGTACCGAACGCGTTGTTGTGTCCCAGTTGCATAGATCACCAGGGGTATTCTTCGACCATGACAAGGGTAAAACCCACTCTTCAGGCAAATTGTTGTACAACGCACGCGTCATTCCTTACCGTGGATCATGGCTCGATTTTGAATTCGACCCCAAAGACTCGGTGTTTGTCCGCATAGACCGACGTCGCAAGCTTCCCGCCACGATTATCCTGCGAGCGCTTGAGTACTCCAGTGAGGAAATCCTTGGCATGTTCTTCGAGAGCAATCAAGTTTTGATTGATGGAGAAGAAATGTCCATTGAGCTGATCGCTGAACGCCTGCGTGGCGAAGTGGCTTCGTTCGAGATCAAAGGACCCGATGGTAAAGTCATCGTTGAGCCTGGTCGTCGTATCACTGCACGCCACGTACGCTTGCTTCAAGACAGCGGCATGACCAGTTTAGCGGTGCCCCGTGAATACCTGATCGATCAGGTGGTCGCTCGCGACATCGTTGACGAGTCCACTGGCGAAGTCGCTGTTGCGTGCAACACGGTTATTACCGAAGAGGTGCTAACCCAACTTCTTGAGCTGAAATTGACTGGATTTCAGACCATCTACACCAACGATTTAGATTGCGGTCCGTTTATATCGGAAACCATGCGCATCGATGCAAGCACGAACCGGCTAGAAGCATTGGTCGAAATCTATCGGATGATGCGCCCCGGCGAGCCACCCACCAAAGAATCTGCCGAAAATCTGTTCGGTAACCTATTTTTCTCTGGCGAGCGCTACGACTTGTCTGGGGTTGGCCGGATGAAATTCAATCGCCGACTAGGGCGCGAGGAAATCGAAGGCCAAGGAACTTTATCTCGCGAGGATATTGTTGATGTATTGAAGACGTTGATTGATATCCGCAACGGCAAAGGCTCAGTTGATGATATCGACCACCTGGGCAATCGCCGTATTCGTTCCGTTGGTGAAATAGCAGAAAACCAGTTCCGCGTTGGTTTGATTCGCGTCGAGCGAGCGGTCAAAGAGCGTTTAAGTCTTGCAGAATCAGAAGGTCTGATGCCACAAGACATGATCAACGCCAAGCCAGTAGCGGCGGCAGTGAAAGAATTCTTTGGCTCCTCGCAGCTATCGCAATTTATGGATCAGAACAATCCGCTGTCAGAAGTGACCCACAAACGTCGAGTATCTGCGTTGGGGCCTGGTGGCCTGACTCGAGAGCGTGCAGGCTTCGAGGTGCGTGATGTGCACTCGACTCATTACGGTCGTGTTTGCCCAATTGAGACACCAGAAGGTCCGAACATTGGCCTGATCAATAGTCTTGCAACCTATGCCCGAACCAATGAGTACGGCTTCCTCGAGTCGCCCTACCATAAGGTGAAAGATGGCGTAGTCTCTGAAGAGGTCGAGTACCTGTCGGCCATCGATGAGGCTCAATATGTTATCGCACAGGCAAGCGCACCTTTGGATCAAAAAGGTCGTTTCATTGAAGACCTGATTGATGTTCGCCATCAGAATGAGTTCACAAAAACCGCGATGGAAAATGTCGACTTCATGGACGTATCACCAAAGCAGGTGGTCTCCATCGCAGCCTCGCTGATCCCATTCCTTGAGCACGATGATGCTAATCGGGCGTTGATGGGTTCGAATATGCAGCGTCAGGCTGTACCTACCCTGCGGGCTGAAAAGCCCTTGGTGGGAACTGGCATGGAGCGTAACGTAGCCCGCGACTCCGGCGTGTGTGTAACTGCTAAGCGTGGTGGTGTGGTAGACAGTGTTGATGCCAGCCGCATTGTGGTTCGCGTAGCCGATGATGAAATTGAGGCGGGTGACGCTGGGGTCGATATTTACACCCTCACAAAGTTCACCCGGTCAAACCAGAATACCTGCATAAACCAGCGTCCGTTGGTTAAGCCCGGTGATCGTATTGGGCGTAAAGACATCCTGGCTGATGGTCCGTCTATTGATATGGGCGAGTTGGCTTTGGGGCAAAATATGCGTATCGCGTTTATGCCCTGGAATGGATATAACTTTGAGGATTCCATCTTGGTGTCTGAACGGGTTGTGAAAGAAGATCGTTTTACCAGTATCCACATCCAAGAACTGACCTGTATCGCTAGAGATACCAAGTTAGGGCCAGAGGAAATCACCTGCGATATTCCCAACGTTGGTGAAGGCGCGCTCTCCAAACTTGATGAGTCAGGCATTGTTTACATCGGCGCAGAAGTCGGCGCCGGCGATATCTTGGTGGGTAAAGTGACGCCGAAGGGCGAGACTCAACTGACTCCAGAAGAAAAATTGCTGCGAGCTATTTTTGGTGAAAAGGCCTCAGACGTAAAAGACACCTCCCAGCGCGTGCCAAGCAGCGTAAAAGGTACGGTTATTGACGTACAGGTGTTCACCCGCGACGGGGTGGAAAAAGACCAGCGTGCACTAGACATCGAACAATCCCAACTGGTGCAAATACGCAAAGACCTTGATGATGAAATGCGCATCATCGAAGGAGCTACCTACGAGCGCTTGCGACGAGCACTGATTGGCGAGCTTGTAGCGAGTGCGCCAGGGCTCACAAAGAATAGCCCAATTAGCGACGAATACTTGAACGAACTGTCAAAGGACGACTGGTTCCGTATTCGTATGCAAGACGACTCGCTGAACGAGCAGCTCGAAAAAGCCGAAGCTCATTTGGCCCAGCGTAAAGCCGAGCTAGATGCACAGTACCAAGATAAGCGCGGCAAAATCCAAACCGGTGATGACCTCGCGCCCGGCGTGCTTAAGATTGTTAAGGTTTATCTTGCGATCAAACGTCGCATCCAGCCTGGCGACAAGATGGCTGGCCGCCATGGTAATAAGGGAGTGATCTCAGTGATCATGCCTGTGGAAGATATGCCTTTTGACGAAGATGGCGAGCCGGTCGATATAGTACTCAATCCGTTAGGCGTGCCATCGCGAATGAATGTGGGCCAGGTACTTGAAACCCACCTCGGTTGGGCAGCTCGCGGCATCGGCGATAAGATCAATGGCATGCTCGAAGAGCAGAAGAAGGTAGCGGAACTGCGCAAGTTCCTGGACGACGTGTACAACCAAGTTGGTGGTACACCAGCAGACCTTAAGAGCCTCAGCGACGAAGATGTTAAGAATCTGGCTCAAAACCTCTGTAAGGGCGTGCCCTTTGCTACGCCAGCATTTGATGGGGCAGCTGAGTCTGAAATCAAAAAGATGCTCAGCCTTGCAGGGTTGCCAGAGAGCGGGCAGGCAACTTTGTACGATGGTCGTACTGGGGATGCTTTCGATCGACCGGTGACGGTTGGTTACATGTACATGCTCAAACTCAACCACTTGGTGGATGACAAGATGCACGCACGCAGCACCGGCTCCTACAGCCTGGTTACCCAGCAGCCGCTGGGTGGAAAGGCTCAGTTTGGTGGGCAGAGATTTGGTGAGATGGAAGTATGGGCTTTGGAGGCGTACGGCGCCGCCTATACCCTCCAGGAAATGCTCACGGTGAAATCCGATGACGTTAACGGCCGCACCAAGATGTATAAAAACATCGTCGACGGCGACTTCAAGATGGAGCCAGGGATGCCGGAATCCTTCAACGTATTGGTTAAGGAAATCCGCTCGCTGGGAATCAACATCGAATTGGAAGCCGAGTAGTTACCAACGAGGTAGCTGTGAAAGCAGCCTTGAATGGAGTGGGCTTGTTACAAGCCCAAGGGTGAGGGGTCTAAAGGCCCCAGTGTCCAGACAGAACAAGAGGAAGGATCGTGAAAGACTTACTTAATTTGCTCAAAGCACAGGGTGATGCAGACGAATTCGATGCATTGCGAATTGGCCTGTCCTCACCAGAGATGATTCGCTCCTGGTCATTTGGCGAGGTCAAAAAGCCAGAGACCATTAACTACCGTACGTTTAAGCCGGAGCGCGATGGCCTGTTTTGCGCGCGAATTTTTGGACCCGTGAAAGACTACGAGTGCCTTTGCGGCAAGTACAAGCGCTTAAAGCACCGCGGCGTTATTTGCGAAAAGTGCGGTGTCGAAGTCACCTTGACCAAAGTGCGCAGAGAGCGCATGGGCCACATCGAACTGGCCTGCCCCACTGCACACATTTGGTTCCTGAAATCGTTGCCAAGTCGTATCGGCCTGCTGCTTGATATGACCCTGCGCGATATTGAAAGGGTTCTGTACTTTGAGTCCTTCGTTGTGATTGATCCAGGGATGACAGACCTCGAAGTGGGGCAGTTATTGACCGATGAAGAGTACTACCAAAAGATTGAAGAATACGGCGACGAATTCGACGCTCGTATGGGAGCCGAGGCTGTTCAGCACCTGCTACTAGACTTAGATATGGACGCCGAGATCGCACAATTGCGTGAAGAGATCCCAGCTACCAATTCTGAAACCAAAATCAAAAAGTTTTCCAAGCGTTTGAAGCTAATGGAAGCCTTTGTGAAGTCAGGCAACAAGCCAGAGTGGATGGTAATGACAGTGCTGCCGGTATTGCCGCCAGATCTGCGCCCGCTAGTTCCTCTAGATGGTGGCCGCTTCGCCACGTCCGACCTAAATGATCTTTATCGCCGAGTGATAAATCGCAATAACCGCTTAAAGCGTTTGTTAGATCTGTCGGCGCCGGACATCATCGTGCGCAATGAAAAGCGCATGCTGCAAGAGTCTGTTGACGCGCTGCTCGACAATGGACGTCGTGGCCGAGCGATCACAGGTTCCAACAAGCGGCCGCTGAAGTCACTGGCCGACATGATCAAGGGTAAGCAAGGGCGCTTCCGACAAAACCTGTTGGGCAAGCGCGTAGATTACTCGGGTCGCTCGGTGATTGTTGTGGGACCAACGTTGCGACTGCATCAGTGCGGGCTGCCTAAGAAAATGGCGCTAGAACTGTTCAAGCCGTTTATTTTCGGCAAGTTGGAAGACCGTCAGCTGGCTACCACCATTAAAGCTGCGAAAAAAATGGTCGAACGCGAAACGGCGGAAGTTTGGGATATTCTCGCCGACGTGATTCGCGAGCATCCAGTCATGCTCAACCGTGCACCCACTTTGCATCGTCTGGGCATCCAAGCTTTTGAGCCGGTGCTGATCGAAGGTAAAGCTATCCAATTACACCCATTGGTTTGTAGTGCATATAACGCCGACTTCGATGGCGACCAGATGGCAGTCCACGTGCCGCTGACGCTTGAAGCGCAGCTTGAAAGTCGTGCGCTCATGATGTCGACCAATAACATTCTTTCGCCTGCAAGCGGTGAACCCATTATCGTTCCATCCCAAGACGTTGTTTTGGGCATCTATTACATGACCCGAGATAAGGTAAATGTGCAGGGCGAAGGCGCCATATTCGCCAATTTAGAAGAAGTGCACAGAGCCTATAACTCTGGCCAGGCGGACTTGCACGCCAAGGTGAAGGTTCGTGTTGATGAGCTTGATTATGATGAAGACGGCGAAATGGTCACCATGCGTACCCTGTACGACACAACAGTTGGACGCTCGCTGCTGTACGCGATCGTGCCCAAGACGCTGCCGTTTTCCATCGTTAACAAGGTCATGGACAAGCGAGCGATTTCGGCACTGATCAATACTTGCTATCGCCGCTGCGGGCTCAAAGATACCGTGATATTTGCTGACCAGCTGATGTATATGGGCTTTGCCCGGTCTACCTCTTCAGGCGCGTCGATTGGGGTGGAGGATTTTGTTATCCCTGACGCAAAAGAGCGCATTATTGGCGAAGCAGAAGCTGAAGTGGCCGAGATCGAAGGCCAATATGCCTCGGGCCTTGTTACTCAAGGCGAGAAATACAACAAGGTTGTAGACATTTGGTCTCGCGCTAATGACCTAGTAGCCCGTTCTATGATGGACGGCATTTCTAAAGAATCTGTGGTCAATCGCGATGGCGAACAAGAAGAGCAATCGTCTTTCAACTCCGTCTTTATATACGCCGATTCAGGTGCTCGTGGTTCACCAGCGCAGATTCGGCAGTTAGCCGGCATGCGTGGGCTGATGACCCGCCCAGATGGCAGCATCATTGAAAATGCAATCACCGCGAACTTCCGCGAAGGTTTGACAGTAAACGAGTATTTCATTTCTACCCACGGCGCGCGCAAGGGTTTGGCTGACACTGCTCTGAAAACAGCCAACTCCGGTTATTTGACCCGCCGCCTTGTCGACGTGGCCCAGGACGTGGTGATAACAGATAACGACTGTGGCACCACAGCGGGCTTGTTCACTACATCTATCATTGAAGGCGGTGACGTAGTCGAACCGTTAGGCGCACGCGTGCTTGGACGAACGGTAGCAGTAGACGTCTACGGACCTGACGGTAAAACTGTGCTGATCGAACAAGGCACTTTGATCGACGAGCATTGGGTTGCGGAGCTTGACGAGCTTGGTGTCGATGAAATGATTGTTCGCTCGGCTATTACTTGCGAAACCGCACACGGTGTCTGCCGAATGTGCTACGGCCGTGACCTTGCACGGGGCCATCTAGTAAATGTCGGTGAATCAGTGGGCGTTATCGCCGCTCAGTCAATCGGTGAGCCCGGCACTCAGCTCACTATGCGCACCTTCCATATTGGTGGCGCAGCATCTAGAGCAACTGCGGTCGATAACATTCAAGTTAAGCACGGTGGATCTATTCGCCTGCACAATCTTAAGACTGTATCTCGTGAATCTGGCGAGTTGGTTGCGATATCACGTTCAGGAGCCATTGCGGTGGCGGATGAGCATGGTCGTGAGCGCGAGCGCTATAAACTGCCCTATGGTGCCGTAATCTCGGTTGCCGAAAACGATGCCGTAGAGGCGGGGCAAGTGATCGCACAATGGGACCCGCATACTCACCCGATTGTTGCTGAAGTGACCGGTACTGCCGAATTTGTTGAGATGGAAGAAGGTCTTTCCATGACTCGGCAGACTGATGAACTCACCGGCCTGACCAATATCACTGTATTGGATCCGAAGGATCGCCCCAGTGCAGCGAAAGATTTGCGACCAGCCGTACGGTTGAAAGATGCAGACGGCAACGCCGTGATGCTGCCAGGCAGTGAAGTTCCTGCGAACTATTTCATGCCCAGCAACGCCATTCTCAACATGGAAGACGGCGGTAAGATCAGCATTGGCGATATCATCGCGCGTATTCCGCAAGAAGGCTCTAAGACTCGCGATATTACAGGTGGTCTACCTCGAGTTGCCGACCTGTTTGAAGCGCGTAAGCCAAAAGAGCCCGCGATTCTGGCTGAGGCCACAGGTTTAGTGTCGTTCGGTAAAGAAACCAAGGGTAAACGTCGCCTGGTGATTACGCCCACCGACAAAGATCCTGTAGAGATTCTTATACCCAAGTGGCGCACCATCGGCGTGTTCGAAGGCGAGCAAGTAGAGCGTGGTGAGACTGTTAGTGATGGCCCGTTCAGTGCACAAGATATTTTGCGGCTCAAAGGCGTGGAAGAACTAGCCAAGTACATTGTTAATGAGATTCAAGAAGTATATCGCCTACAAGGTGTAACGATTAACGACAAACATATCGAAGTTATCGTTCGCCAAATGCTGCGTAAGGTCGAAATTTCCCATCCGGGGGATTCTGATTACATTCGTGGCGAGCAGGTGGAGTATGCTGCAGTGGTTCAGACCAACGCCGAACTTATGGAAGAAGGGAAAGCAGTGGTGGAATACCAGCGATTGTTGTTAGGAATCACCAAGGCGTCGCTGGCCACAGAGTCCTTTATTTCTGCTGCGTCCTTCCAAGAAACAACCCGCGTGCTGACCGAAGCTGCGGTTACCGGCAAGCAAGATTTCTTGCGTGGTTTGAAAGAAAACGTAGTGGTTGGTCGACTTATCCCGGCGGGAACAGGGCTGAAGTACCACCTTGATCGTCGTCGTCGTCGTGAAGAAGAGATATCTGGTGGCAGAGATTCGGTTACGGCTGATGAAATCGAACAAGCGTTGAGCGAAGCTCTATCGGCTCAAAAGGCTGAATAGAGTTCTGCTGCATATGCAGTAGAGCAAATATAAAGACGATCTCGCGGCCTTGAGAAAATCGTCGGTCGCGATTAGAATGCGCGCCCCACAAAAGGGTGCGGCGCTGCATAAGCGTTAATGTAACGGAGAAGCAAAGAAGTTATGGCAACTATTAGCCAATTAGTAAGAAAGCCTCGCAAGCGAAAAGTCGTAAAGAACATTGTTCCTGCGCTGCAGGCGTGTCCACAAAAACGTGGCGTTTGCACACGGGTGTATACAACCACTCCGAAGAAGCCGAACTCAGCATTGCGTAAGGTTTGCCGTGTTCGCCTGACTAACGGATATGAAGTCACCTCGTACATTGGCGGTGAAGGTCACAACCTCCAGGAACACTCCGTAGTGCTTATCCGCGGAGGTCGGGTAAAAGACCTTCCTGGTGTGCGCTATCACACGATTCGCGGCTCGTTGGATACCTCTGGCGTGCCGGATCGTCGACAGGGCCGCTCTAAATACGGCGCTAAGCGACCTAAGTAATACCAATATCATTCTCAGTAAGGCCCCAACAGATTGTCTGTACGTTTGGGGAAACCCTGAAGCAAGGAGAACACCATGCCAAGACGTCGAGTCGTCGCCAAGCGGGAAGTACTGCCCGATCCTAAGTACCACAATCAAGTGGTAGCAAAGTTTATTAATCACGTAATGGTAAGCGGCAAGAAAGCTGTTGCTGAACGTATCGTTTACGGTGCGCTTGATCGTGTGAATGCACGTGACGGTGCTGACCCTGTTGATACGTTTGAAAAAGCATTGGATGCCATCGCACCCATGGTCGAGGTTAA
>MDTB01006020.1_pt1 | contig 11710 bp, 9 predicted proteins | sample 811161 | NCBI WGS metagenome assembly MDTB01 (sample SAMN05326650, study PRJNA326480) | marine metagenome | isolation source: seawater | place: Mediterranean Sea | collected 2009
CAGCAAAAAAATTTGCAAGTCTTGGGAATACAGTAATTTTAGCTTGCAGAAACATTGAATACGGCAAGAAAGCTAAAAGAATAGTTGGAGAAAACAGCCTATTTATTCCGCTTGATGTAAGTAGCATGGAAAGTATAGATAAATTTGCAAGAAAATTTATGACCAAATTTTCTAAATTAGACATATTAATAAATAATGCTGGGGTAATGTTGCATCCTCCTAAAAAAACGGAAGATGGAACTGAAATTACATTTGCAACAAATTATTTGGGTTATTTCTTTCTTTCACTAAAACTAATACCTAAATTAATATGTTCACCAAATTCAAGGATAATAAATGTTTCTAGTATAGCTAGTTATAGAACAGAAAAAATAAATTGGGATTATTTTGATCCAATCAAAAAAATTTCTTCCTTGAAAGAAAAAAGGGAGATTTATGAGCACACTAATCTATTTAGATTAATGTTTTCAATAGAATTACAAGAAAGGTTAATTAAGAAAAATATTCCTGTAAAATCAATTGCTTGTCACCCAGGAGTTGCTAAAAGTAAGCTTGGCAGGCACTTTTTTCTTGCAAAACTAATTTATGCTTTGCCAGTAATGTCATCTACAAGAGAAGGGGTTAAGTCAATTATTTATTCATGCATTAATTCAAATTTAAGTGGAGGAGAATTTGTGGGGTTAAATACTAAAAACCAACATAAAGGTGATCCAATAATCGTAGATCCTAATCCGTTAGCTGAGATTAAAACGCTAAGACAAAAATTATGGAAAATGACTGTGGAAAAATATGGGATAGATTTATAAAAATTTTAATCCTTAAACTTAAAGTATTGACATGAATAAAAAATTTATGCTATAATATACTTCAAGTTCGGTTGAAAAACCGGATTTTTTTTTGCCTTTTTTTTCCTTATTTATATTTTCTTAAAAAAAACTTATCATTCATATATATATTAAGGGAGATTAAATGAATGACTTTGATTACTACGCATATATTGGAACATACACTTCAGGAGGAGTAATTACTCCAAAACTACAAAGTAAAGGAATTTATATTTTAGGATATGATTCATCCAGCGGAACTTTTTCTCAGATAGGAACAGCTTTTGAAAAAGATAATCCTTCTTTCCTCGCAATATCTCCAAATGGTAAAAACCTATATTCTGTAGGTGAAATTGATGATAAGAGGGGGGGAGCTCTTTCTGCATATTCAATTAATGATGATGGTAGTCTATCAATAATAAATACAATTTCATCAGGATCGAATGGTCCTTGTCACTTATCTACTGATAATGACGGTGCATTGCTTCTAGCAGCAAATTATGCTGGTGGTGCCTCAACTATAACTTCAATTAATGGTGACGGTAGCCTAAATGAAAATATTCAGGTAGTTCAGCATGAAGGTTCGAGTATTAATCCAGATAGGCAAATGGAGCCACATGCACACTCTATCAATGTTAGCCCTAATAATAAATTTGCACTTGTACCAGATTTAGGAACAGATAAAGTAATGATTTACAAGATTAATCATAGCACCAGAAAATTAGAAATGAATAAGCCAAGTTTTGTAAAAATTGACCCTGGAATGGGTCCAAGGCATCTTGAATTTCACCCTAATGGAAAAGTAGTTTATGTGATAAATGAAATTGGAGCTACTATAACATCATTTGATTTTGACGATGAAGAAGGTGTTTTAAATACAATAGAAACTATTTCAACTCTTCCAGATGGATTTGATAATAAAAGTTGTGCCGATATACATATAACATCAGATGGCAATTTTCTTTATGGTTCAAATAGAGGCCATGACAGCTTAGCAATATTTAAGGTTTCAAGTGATGGAAGAAAACTAGAAAAGGCTGGGCATGAATCAACCTTAGGCAAAACCCCTAGAAATTTTTCTATTGATCCCTTAGGTAATTATATTCTCGCAGCAAACCAAGACTCTGGAGATATATTTACTTTTTCAATAAATAAAAATGATGGAAGCTTGCAACATACAGGTGATAAGATAGACATACCGTACCCTGTGTGTATTAAATTTTTAAAGAGGTAAAAATGAAAATATATAAAATTGATATAACTAGGTTTATTCTTGTATTAATGGTTAGTCTACTTCTTATATCTTGTAATGTGACAAAGACAAGCGATGAGGGCGAAGAACTTTCTAAAAAAGAATTAAACGCTACATCGGCTGCAGAAGAATCAAAAAGACTTGAAACAAAAGTAGATACAGAATCTCTAAAAGTTAATGAAAAGAAATTATTAAATAATCCTGAATTAAAAAAGTTGGGTTCTTTTTCCGATAAAATTTTAAGAACAGGCATGCGTTCTCTTCAGCACACATATTGGGTAATGGCTGAAGCAAATGAAATGAAAGATTATTTAGATACTGCTGGCGTTGAATTAATTGGAGATGTAATTGTCCCAGGTGACGAAAAGAAGGCTGAGTTTTTAGATTATGGAGTAATAATGAGTGGTGGACAAGCTTATGTGGTTACTGAAATGGATAAAATAATTGTAGCTTTTCGAGATACAGGAAGCGATAAAAGATGGGAAAGAATTCTTAATATGCTTACTGATGCTAGAGCCACTTTGAAAAAACTTTCCTTCTTAGATGACCCTGAACTTGCTCAGATAAGCGCTCATGAAGGATTTGTTAGTGAATACATGTTATTTAGAGAAAAGGTTATCGATTACGTTGGCAAGCACCCTGATAAAGAAATTTATGTTGTTGGCCATAGTCTTGGAGGGGCATTAACAACACTTGCTAGTTTTGATATTGCTGCAACATTAGGTAGAGAAGTAAATGCTATTACTTTTGGCGCTCCAAGAGTTGGGATGGAAGAATTCAGAGATGCCTTTAATAATCTTCCAATTAAAATGTATAGATATGTAGTAGCAAATGATCCAATACCAAGAGTTCCAGGAATGTTAATCCCATATGAACATGTAGGAGAATTAATTCAAATAGACGGATCGGGTGATTTATATGATCTTGATAATGTAAATACCGCATTGTTATTTAGTACCAGAGATTTTACAGATCATCACAAATCATCATATTACTTTGGGTTGGTAGGTTTATATACATATTGCCAAAATAAAGATTATGAAAAGTGCTCTGATAAGGATTACACAAGTAAATTAGCTAAAGCTGAAAGAGATTCCCAAGAGCAATTTTGGAAAAAAATTCCACTAGATAAAGTCAATTTTCCTGCTGACAAATTGCCAGTAGACAAAATTCCTGTTGGAAAAATGCTAGATCTTAAAAATCGATTATCTGATTTAGCAGGAAAAGCAAAATCATTAAAGCCATGGGAACAAATTCCTTGGGAAGATGTTCCTAGTGATTTAGATGCAGTAATACCAGAAGAAAAAATTCCTTGGGGTAATTAATTTATCTAATTGAATATGCCCCATCAACAGGTATAAAAGTTCCTGTTACATAATCTGATGCAGATGAAGCTAAAAATATTGCTGTGCCTTGAAGGTCACTAGGTACTCCCCATCTTCCTGCTGGAATTCTTGAAGTTACTAAATCAGCATCTTCAGGAAAATTTTTTCTGAATCCATCAGTTAAATTGGTAGTAATATATCCAGGCAATATAGAGTTGACTTGTATATTGAACTCTGCCCAAGCAATTGCGCAACTCTTTGTATATTGAACAACTCCTCCTTTGCTTGCAGCATAAACTGATGCATGGGCAGCTCCAAAAATTGACATCATAGATCCTATATTTATTATTTTTCCAGCTTTTTTTTCTTTCATCTGATTAAAAATAATAGAAGAGAAATAATGGACACTACTTAAATTTGTGTCCATAACAGTTTTCCAGTCATCAGGAGACAAATTATGAGGGGTTTTTCTTATGCTAGTCCCAGCATTATTCACTAATATGTCTATTGTGCCAAATTCATTATTAACTTCATTAATGCACTCATTTACAGATTCATATCTTGTTACATCGCATAAAAAATATTTTGCATCTCCTCCATTATTAGTTATTTTTTCTTGGGCTTTTTTGCATTTAGCTTCATCTCTTCCAACTATTGCCACTCTTGCGCCAAAATCAGCAAAGCCATTGGCAATACCCTCTCCTATACCTCCATTTCCACCTGTAATTAATGAAACTTTATCTTTTAGATCAAACAAATTATTCTCCTACTTGAGTTTTAAAATTACCTAAAGGATATTTAAACAATGGAATCTAATCAATCCTTAGATGGAATAAAAGTTATTGACTGTAGCCAAATTCTTGCGGGTCCTTTTTGTTCTATGTTATTAGCCGATCATGGAGCAGATGTAATAAAAATAGAAAAACCTAATGGTGGTGATGACGTAAGAACATGGGGACCTCCGTTTATTGGAAAAGATTCTTCTGCATTTGTTCAGCTAAATAGAAATAAAAGGAGTATCTCATTAGATATAAAATCTCAAGAAGGGAAAATCATTTTAAATAAATTGCTTGCTGATGCTGATGTTCTAATTGAAAATTCCAGGGTTGGCACTATGCAGAAATTAGGATTTGGATATGAAGATGTGAAGAAAATAAACCCAAAGATAATTTATTGTTCTATTTCAGGATTTGGAACAACTGGACCTTATTCAAAAAGAGGTGGATTTGATTTGATTGCGCAAGGGATGAGCGGGTTAATGAGCATAACTGGACACAAAGATGCAGCACCTGTAAAAGTAGGGGTTCCCATTGCGGATTTAAATACAGGAATGTTTGCTATGCAGGGAATACTTTCTGCATATATCCATAGACTTAAAGGAGGTGAAGGCCAGTTTTTAGAGGTATCGTTATTAGAATCGGCATTGGCCTATACCTTGTATGAAAGCAGTATTTATTTCACAACAGGATCTATATCTGAACCTGATGGTTCAGCTCATAGACTTACAGCTCCTTATCAAGCATTTAAAACTAAGGATGGGTACATCAATTTGGGTGCCGCAAATCAGTCAAACTGGGAAAGATTCGTTGATGTAATTGGAATGAGTAAATTAAAAAAAGATAGTAGGTTTATGACTTCAGATATGAGACAAATCAACAGGAAAGAACTTGAAGTAATACTTGAGAAGGTTTTTTCAACTAAAAACAATAAAGAATGGATATCTAAATTACTTGATAATGGAATTCCTGCTGGCCCCATTTATAACATGAAAGAAGTGTGGGAAGATGATCATGTAAATAGTCGAAATATGAATATAAAAATAGATCATCCCAATCTAAAAAATAGTCAAAATATAGGAATTGTAGCTAAGTTAAAATCTACTCCAGGACAAATTAAAACGCCTGCCCCATTATATGGAGAGCACACAGAAGAAATTTTACAAGAACTAGACTATACAGAATCTGAAATTTCTAATTTAATTCAGAAAAAAATAGCTGGAATGAAATAATCACTCCGATAACCAGCTTTTAATATCAATTATTTCTTTCTCTATAATTTGATGCCCCATTTCGTACTCATGATATTCAACATTTAAGCCCTTACTAATAAGTTTTCTGTAGGTTTCTTGTCCTTGGTTAATACTAATAATTGAATCATTAACTCCGTGCGCTAAAAAAACTCTTGGATTTATACTCAAATCTATATTCAAATCAATTTGAGATATTATAGTGGAACTCAAAATTAATAATCCAGAAAATAAATTCTGGTGAATTATATCCGCATGCATTGTCATCATTCCTCCTTGAGAAAATCCTCCTAAATAAATTTTATCTTTATCTATATTAAATAAGCCTAATGATTCCTCAATAGTATTCTCTAGAATTTTTTCTGATTCCTTTATTTCATTTAAATTATCAAAATCAACCATGAGTAAGCTTTTTGATTAAACCCAGAATTTATTTCAAAAGGTGCGTTGGGGAAAATATATATGAAGTCTTTTTGATTAATCATTGGGGCAATATCTACCAAATCTCGCATATTTGCGCCAAATCCATGTAAGAGAAATATTACTCCTAAAGACAATGAATCATCTTCAGGACTTGATGATATGAAAGATAGATTTTTTCCAAAATGCTCTTTATTTTTCATTTTGCATGAAAATGATTAACAGGGCTACTGCCATGACCAATTGAATATGAATATTTTAAACCAGCAGTTATATAATCTTTTGCTTTTCTAACCGCAAACTCTAAGGAATTTCCTTTAGAAAGGAAAGCTGTAATTGCTGCTGATAAGGTGCAACCTGTTCCATGAGTATTTAATGTTTTAATCCTAGCTTCTGAAAGCCTAATCACTTCATTACCAGAAAATAGAAAATCCTCTGCGACATCTTCTTTCCAGTGGCCACCTTTTATTAAAACATTTTTTGCTCCCATTTCTAACATTAATTTACCAGACCTAATTAAAGATTCTTCAGAATCAATTGAAATTTTTGAAATTTTTTGGGCTTCATAAATATTAGGGGTTACCAATGTAGATAATGGAAATAATTTATTAATATAAGATGATATCGCTGTCTCATCAATTAATGAATCTCCACTTTCAGCAACCATAACTGGATCAACAATTAAATTTTCATAACCATTACTTTTTAAAGTATTAGAAACGGCATTTATTATTTCAGAATTTCCTAACATTCCAGTTTTTACTGACCTAGGCTTAATATCCGACATTACTGAGTTAATTTGTTCTGTTACAAAATCTCCTGACATCATTCTAAACCCCTGGACACCAATAGTATTTTGAGCTGTTACAGCAGTAATTACAGTTGTGCCGTAAACACCTAATGAAGCAAAAGTTTTCAAGTCAGCTTGAATTCCTGCGCCAGCACCTGAGTCAGATCCTGCAATAGTTAAAGTTTTATTTTTGAAATCATTCATAATCACAATTACACTGTTCCTAAAGTTTATTTTATAAACTTATATTAAGAAACCGAGAGGAAAGCAAATGGTTGAACTAAGAAAAAATATAATAAAACATAAATTAGCTAAAGGGCAACCAACTTTAACTCTGATGGGTGTAGCTAATGCAGATCAAGTAGACCAACTAGGTCCTTTAGATTTTGACGGAATATGGCTAGAAGCTGAGCATGGGGGTATAGATTTTGCGGACATATCAGATTTAACTAGGGCATGCGATTTATGGGATAAAACTTCTATTACTAGAGTTCATCAAAATGAAGCAGGGGTGATTTATAGGACCCTAGATAGAGGTAGCCAAAGCATATGTGTGCCTCATGTAAACACAGCAGAAGAGGCGAGAAATGTTGTGGATGCTGCTAAATTTGCCCCTATAGGTAATAGAGGGATGTCTACAAGTAGACAAGGCTATGGAGTTAAAGATTATTTCTTGAAAGCAAACCAAGAATCAATGCTGATAGTTCTAATTGAAGACATAATAGCCGTAAATAATTTAGATGAAATTTTAGAAGTAGAAGATATTGATGTTTTCTTTGTGGCTCCCAATGATCTTGCAGCAACTATGGGCTATATAGGAAGAACTGACGATCAGAAAGTTCAAGATACTATTGATGACACTTTAAAAAGGATTATAGGGTCTGGAAAAAATGCTGGGGCGCTTACAACTGTGACAAGGCTTGATCATTATTTGAATATAGGAGTTAATTGCATATGTGTAAATATTGGCCCCTTTTTAAATGATGGTATAAATGAGGCTTCAAAAATAATAAATTCCAGATGAAAAATATAATAAAAATTATTATCTTTGTTTCAACTATTTCTTTAGCTTTTGCTTGCAGGTCTGGGGGCCAAGTTCCTGAAGAAACTGTTATAAAAGTTATAACACCCACACCAATTCCTGTAGAATGTAAAAATGAAATGTATCCATCTGACGCACCACAATTTGGAGATAACAATTCTGTAAATTATATTAATTTGCAGGAAAATTTAGATTTCATAGACACTGAAGAAGGTAAAGGCGACATGGAAGTAATCCCTAATGATAAAGTAGAGGTTCATTATACTGGGTGGTTATCAGATGGATGTGTATTTGATAGCACTTACCCTAGAGGTGCTACAGCAAAATTCAGAATTGGACAAGGTCAGGTAATAGCAGGTTGGGATTTAGGAATTCCTGGAATGAAAGAAGGGGGGACAAGAAGGCTTCAAATTGGATCTGATCTCGCTTATGGAAAAGACGGTATTCCAGGAGTAATCCCAGAAAATTCTACACTTATTTTCGAGGTAAAATTAATTAAAATCATAAGGCTGGTGAAATAATGAGCAATCCAAAAATTAAAAATGTGAAAGTAATTTTTACTGAACCTGATGGCATAAGGCTTGTAATTGTAAAAATTGAAACTGATCATTCAGGGCTTTACGGAGTTGGGTGTGCAACATTTACTCAAAGACCTACGCCAGTAAAGGCGGCAATTGAAGATTATTTAGCTCCATTTTTAAAAGGAAAATCTGTAAAGGATATTGAGGATATTTGGGCTTCATCTTACGTTTCATCCTATTGGAGGAATGGGCCAGTTTTAAATAATGCTTTGTCTGGAATAGATCAAGCCCTTTGGGATATAAAAGGTAAAATGGCAAACATGCCTGTATATGATCTACTAGGAGGAAGATCGCGTGAAGCTGCTCCAGTATATGTTCATTCATCTGGCGACACTAATAAAGAGGTTGGCGACAAGATGGAAAGTTTTATGGAGCAAGGATTTCATCATATTAGAGTTCAAGTAGCAACACCAGGTTATGCAACTTACGGAAATAAAAGTGCTAAAACTGGGACTAATACAACTTCTAACAAAGATGTTTCAAAGGGGCCTATAGCTGTAACAAATTGGCTAACTGATTATGACCCCGAAAAAAATTATGCTCACCCTGGAGGGGTATTTGAGCCTGTGCCATACATGACATCTGCCCTCTCATTATTTGAATATATAAGGGACAGATTTGGCTATGGAATAGAAATATTACATGATGTTCATGAAAGAATTAGTCCTATACAAGGAGTATGGTTTGCCAAGCAAGTAGAAAAATACAGACTCTTTTTTTTAGAAGACTTGTTTAGTCCTGAAGATCAGCATTATTTTGAAATGGTAAGGAATCAGTGCGCAACCCCTATTGCAATGGGAGAATTGTACAGTTCTCCAAGCGATGTTAACCCAATGATAAAGAATAAACTTATAGACTTTATAAGAATTCATATCTCTGATATTGGAGGAATTACTCCTGCAAGAAAAATTGCTGCATTTGGGGAGTTAATGGGGGTAAAAACTGCTTGGCATGGACCAGGAGATACTTCTCCAGTTGGCCATGCTGCAAATTTAGCCCTAAATTTAAATTGTCAAAACTTTGGAATTCAAGAAGCAGCATTATTTGGAGAAAATACAAAAAAGGTTTTTCCGGGATGCCCGACACTAAAAGATGGGATGATGTGGTCTAATGGAAAACCTGGGTTAGGCATTGATATAAATGAAGATCTGGCAGCTAAATTTCCTTTTAAAGAAAGAGAATTTGGTGGAGCATGGGACACTGTTAGAAGAGCAGATGGTGGCGTAGTTAAACCTTAATGAGCAACTATAAAAAAATAAAAAGGGATTCTGAATTCATTCCTTATAACCCTTCAGTTATTGAGCCTAAATGGCAAAAGAAATGGAATGAAGAAAATATCTATTTAACTGACTTTAATGAAAACAAGAAAGATAATTTCTTTTCATTAACAATGTTTCCGTATCCATCAGGCGACCTCCATATTGGTCACTGGTATGCATTTACTCCTGCAGATGCTTATTCTAGATTTAAGAGAATGAAAGGCCTCAATGTTTTACATGCTCAAGGTTTTGATGCATTTGGCTTGCCAGCAGAGAATGCTGCAATATCTAGAAATATTAATCCAAAGAAATGGACTTTTGAAAATATAGATAATATGAGGAGGCAGTTCAGATTAATGGGTAACTCATACGACTGGAGTAGAGAGCTGGTTACCTGTGAACCTAAATACTACAAATGGAATCAATACTTTTTCTTAAAAATGTTTGAAAAAGGAATAGCTTATAGAAAAAATGGAGCAGTTTGGTGGGATCCAATAGATCAAACTACTTTAGCAAATGAACAAGTAGTGGACGGAAAATCAGAAAGGTCAGGCGCTGAGGTTATAAGAAAAATGATGCCTCAGTGGTATTTTAAAATTACAGATTACGCAGAAGAGCTTTTGGAAATGGATGATTTAGGATGGCCAGAAAAAATAAAACAGATGCAAAGAAATTGGATTGGCAAATCATTAGGCACTACAGTTAAATTTAATTTAACTTCATCGAAAAATTATATATCAACATTTACTACTAGAGTTGATACTATTTATGGGGTTACTTTTATAGTATTAGCACCCGAACATCCTTTAATTGATGAAGTAACTGAAAATTCATTTAAGAAAAATGTAGAAAACTATATTTCCAAATCAACAAAGTCATCTGAGATAGAAAGAACTTCAACAGAACGAGAGAAAACAGGTGAATTCACAGGTGGCTATGCAATTAATCCTGTGAATGGGGACAAGGTTCCTATATTTGTTGGTGATTATGTTCTAGGGACATATGGAACCGGGGCAGTTATGGGCGTTCCAGCGCATGACCAAAGAGATTTTGAATTTGCAAAAAAATATGACCTTCCAATAAACGTTGTTGTAACTAAAAATGGGATGGAAGAATCTCAAGCTAATCAAGCAGAGGAATCAAAAGGAATTTTAGTAAACTCACAGCAATTTAATGGATTGAATAGCGATCAAGCACTCAAAAATATTACAAAATTTATGGAAGAAAAAAATATTGGAAAAGGCACAGTGACATATCATTTAAGGGACTGGCTAATTTCAAGGCAAAGATATTGGGGAACGCCTATTCCTGTATTTTATGATGAAAAAAATAATATAATTCCTGTATCTGAAAAAGATCTACCAGTAATCCTTCCAGATGCAAAAGAATTTATGCCTACAGGACAATCTCCATTGACTCTTGATGAGGAATTTCTTTGGCACGACCACCCAGATCATGGAAAATTAAGAAGAGAGACTGACACAATGGATACTTTTGTGGACTCTTCTTGGTATCATTTAAGATTTGCATCTGATCCCGAAAATGGCAAGCCTTTTTCCTCAAAAATTATTTCAAACTGGCTACCAGTACATCAATATACTGGTGGAGCAGAGCATGCAGTAATGCATCTATTATATTCAAGGTTTTTTAATAAGGTTTTAAGGGATTTAGATTTTATTGATTTTGATGAGCCATACCAAAACTTATTCAATCAAGGAGTTCTATTAAAAGACCATCAAAAAATCTCTAAGAGATCAAATCCTTTAGCTCCAGATCCATTAGTCAAAGAATACGGAGCAGATGCTGTCAGATTATATTTAATGTTTTTAGGACCTTGGGACCAAGGAGGCGACTGGAATGATGATGCATTTAATGGTATTACAAGATGGCTAAATAGAGTATGGGGCTTATGCACAAGAAATTCGTCAGAAATAAATGAAAATTCTGAAAATACTAACGAAATTAAAAGATTAGTCAATTATACAATAAAGAAAGTTCATGATGATTTAGATAAATTTAAATTTAACACTTCAATTTCAACATTAATGGAATTTACAAATCAATTAAGTAAATTCTGGGATACAGGATGCGAAAAAGATCTTTGGGAAAAATCTATAAAAATATTAATTAGACTTTTATCTCCAATGGCACCTCATATTACAGAGGAATTATGGGAGATGAAAGGAGAGTC
>MDTB01037098.1_pt1 | contig 11710 bp, 9 predicted proteins | sample 811161 | NCBI WGS metagenome assembly MDTB01 (sample SAMN05326650, study PRJNA326480) | marine metagenome | isolation source: seawater | place: Mediterranean Sea | collected 2009
AGATGGTCATCAATTAGAACTGATCCAAAAACCGCCTAAATAATCAATTACCCTTTGATTTTTCCCAGACCAATGTCAATATCCTCGTAACTGGGCACATTTATCCAGATGATAACGACGATCACCATAAAGTATCTGGACAACACGAGCTCGCTTAATAAAGAGCCCAATATCAAATTCATCAGTCATTCCAATCCCTCCGTGCATCTGGATAGCCTCGTTCGTTGCAAGCTCCGCGACTTGACAAGTCTTTGCTTTAGCGACGCTGGCGATGCCACCAATATCCGCAGGCGTCTCATCGAGGGTGCGCAAGGCTTTCATTACTACTGACTTGCAAAGCTCAATTTCAGTCCATAGCTTTGCCGCTCTGTGCTGTAATGCCTGGAAAGATCCGATATTAGATCCAAACTGTTTGCGGCTCTTCAGATACTGTAGAGTCCGTTGAAAGGCCTCATTAGCAATACCTAATAACTCGGCAGACAGATGAATATTCGTGATATTTAAAGCGGGCTGTAAAGTTATCAAACCCTGATTCAAGCCACCAATGAGGCTCTCGGAAGGCAGAAGAACATTATCAAAAGATACCATAGCCGAATTTCGGCTATCAACCATCGGAGTACTGACCACTGTAACGCCTTCCATTTCTCGGGGTACTAGAAATAGCGACAATCTGGTGCCATTCTCCTCAGTATACGAAGTGATGGCAGAGACAATCAATTGATTAGCAAAACCTCCATCCGCTACAAAACACTTGTTTCCGTTTAGTATGAACGACGTATCTCGACGCGTTACCTCAGCTCTTATATTAGTTGGATCATGACGAGACGCCTCATCGATCGCTAATGCTAACGTTAAGTGACCACTGGCGACTTGAGGGAGCAAAACCTCTTTTTGTTGCTCACTTCCTCCTATCAAGATCACCGAAGCACCGGCAACTGCAGATGAAAACAAGGGTGAGCAAGCCAGGTGGGCACCACACAACTCCATGATTTGCCCCATCGCAACGTGGCTTAATTCAACCCCCCCAAACTTCTCAGGAATCAAGATTGAAGGCCAACCTAGCTGAACCATCGCCTGCCACGTCTCATCGACAAACCCAAATTGGTTGTTAGTATCCCGGATCTTTCTCAACACAGCCGGGCCGGCGTGTTCAGATAGAAAGCCTGATGCAGAATTGCGCACCATTTGCTCTTCCTCGGTCAGCACCAGTTTTTCCATCACCCCAACCCCAAGATCCGCTTAGAAATAATATTCAATTGAATTTCAGAAGTGCCTCCCTCAATCGAATTGCCTCTAGACCGAAGCCAGCGTTGCGTATCAGATCCCTCGGCCCACTGCATCGATTCAGAACCTTGTACTGCCATCAATAAGTCATATTTACGCTTGTTCATCTCGGTACCGTAGTATTTGATCATGGCCGACGTATTACCAACACCACTGGCGGAGATTTCATCCCGAACTCGTTCCATAGTAAGTTGGTGGCACTGAAAATCGACCTCCCATTCTGAGATCTCTGCGCGGAGGAAGCTATCTGAAAGCCGGCCTTCATTAACACCCAATGTTTCTTTTGCCCGCTCCCCTAAAGTTTTTTCACCAGCAGCATTACCGATACCACCAATCATCTCTCGCTCATGAGTTAAAAGATATTTCGCTATTGTCCAACCATTATTAACCTCGCCAACTACTTGGCTTTTTTCCACCCGCACGTTCTCTAAAAATGTTTCACAAAAAATTGAATTCCCGGATATCAAGCGAATAGGTCGTGCCGTTACACCTTCACTGCTCATATCGAAAAGCACAAGACTAATACCCTCATGCTTTTTTGCGTCAGTATCAGTGCGCACCAGACAAAACATCCAGTCAGACACATCAGCATTAGACGTCCAAACTTTTTGACCATTCACGATGAAGTGATCTCCATTGTCCTCAGCACGAGTCTGAAGGCCTGCCAAATCCGAACCAGCGCCGGGCTCGCTGTAACCTTGGCACCACCTAATCTCACCGCGCGCAATCGATGGAAGGTGTTGTTGCTTGAGCGCCTCGGAGCCGTACTCTAAAAGCGCTGGGCCAATCATAGATTGACCCATCCCTTGTAAAGGTGGGCGAGCGGTGATCAGGGTCATCTCCTCACGCAAAACTTTTGCCTGCTCCTGATTTAACCCGCCTCCCCCATAACTCGTAGGCCAGGTTGGCGCAGTCCAACCCCGTTCAGCCATGCGTTCCAACCAAAGTTTCTGATCACCGGTTTGAAATACAAAGTTTCTTCCTCCAGAGCAGATATCATGCTCTGTCATCGGCTCCCGCATAGACCAAGGACAGTTTTCCTCCAACCATGCACGGGTCTCAGCCCGAAACGAATTAATATTTTCCAACGCTAAAACACTCCCATTTAGTTTCGCATTCCATTAAATTAACAAATTTTTCTGGCTTCTAAGGTCGAAACCTACAATAAACCTCTGTGATGTCCCCCAAAATAAAGCAACGTGCAGGCTGTAGCGTATGGCTCGCAGTTAATTTTCCTGGCCTAGTTGGAGTCATCGTTCCATCGCCCGACGACGCAGCCGACGCATTCCCGAGATCCATCGATCAATATTATTTCCCTTCCGACGAACATATTCTTCAACTTCTGGGTGTGGTAAGACATGAAAACGCTCGTCATTTATTGCTTCAATAACTACTTTTGCTACGTACTCTGGTTCTACGATGCCATCTGTTTGGCCATCTCCTAGATTCTTTGGGGACATCGCTGTGTTCACACCCTGTGGACATAGCACGGACACTTTAATCCCTTGATCACCATGGACAATAGCTAAAAGCTCGGCAAATTTCACCGCTGCAGCCTTTGTGACTGTATAAGGTCCGGCGGTGATAGCGGCCAATAAACCTGCAGCAGAGGCGGTAATCAAAAAGAAGCCCTCGCCCTTTTCAATCATGCCAGGTAGAACGGCTCTTGAGGCATAAATATGAGCCATAACATTCAGCTCCCATTGCCCCTGCCAAGCATTATTCACAGCATCAGCCAAGCCACGGTCACCTTCCCCAGCTGACCCAGCGTTGGAGCAAAAAAGATCAACGCTACCATATCGGTCCAATACATAATCGACCAAACTCTTAACAGAGTCTTCCTTCGTAACGTCGCACACAATGCTTTCGCATCCGATCTGCCCTGCAGTTTCTCTCAAACTGATCTCATTCAGGTCAGAAATGACCACCGCTCGAGCCCCTTGATCCAAGAAACCCTGAGCCATAGCTTTACCAATCCCACCGCTTGCACCCGTGATGACCGCGACCTTATTGTTCAGATCCATATTTCACTCCAATGCACTCAAGATAGCCAATGACCGTAGGGGACAGGATGGTATCGGGTCTGTGCTGAATATCAACAACCTTAATTTTTGGCTCAGCCCCAGCGGAGAACAACGGTTTCTACATTTCGATCAAGCTCTGAGGATAATTGCAAGGTTTGCTAAAAACCTACCTGTTTTCCCACCTGCTTATTTTTAATTGATCAATTCATTTCCGAGCCTTTTTGGCAACTAGTGATTCAACCTCTAACCGTTTGGGGGGGTTACATCCTCTTTGTGACAAATTCAGGGCCGCACAAGCGGCACCAAAATCCATTGCTCTCACTATAACGGATTGATCAAAAGAACACTTTTTAAGATTGCTAACCTGTGATTCGATGAGTGCAGCAAGAAACCCGCTATGAAAGGTATCTCCAGCACCAATTGTGTCTTCTATATCCTCTACCGCCCAGGCCCCTGCCTCTGTAATGCCCGCAGACGTATACGTGATGGCACCAGAAGCCCCTTCAGTCAAAATAAAAATACCGGATTCCATTTCAGAGTAAATACTCTCCGCAATATCGCGAGAACTGCTCGCAACCGCGAAATGTTGGAGATCTTCGTCGCTAGCTTTAACAATATCAGCAAGAGGGATCAAAGACCTTACTCCCGAAAGGTAGCTATCTACATCCGGATAAGCTCCAAGCCTTATATTGAGATCAATACTTATTAGAATATCCTTACTTTTTATCATCTCTAAAAGCCCGCGCACTTTCCCGAGCTGATCAGGCGTTATCGCCAAAGAGCCGGTGTGGAAGATCTCAGTTTTTGGAGAGATCGAAGCCATTACCTCTGCCGCACCTATATCTTTGTCTGCAATACCTTCACGATAAATTCGGTAGGCGGGCTTTCCGTGTTGATCAACTGATACCAATGCCAGAGATGTCGGGAGACGCGAGGATCTTGTGATCGGAACCCCGACACCTTCAGCTAAAATGGCGGCACGCAACTGAAGCCCAAAAATATCGTCCGAAAAAGGTGCCAAGTAATCGACGTCAACTCCCAGTCGAGCTAACGCGATAGCGACATTGAATGGTGATCCTCCGATAAAAGGGTCGAAGGATCCACCCTCATTTATTAAGAGGTCTATCAAAGCCTCACCAAAAACGGCTACCGTCATCTTAAAATCATCTCCCCGGAGGGATAAAAATATTGGACACAATAAATCACGCCATGTCTGGTGAGTGGCAACCAAGCCAAGCCAAGCCTCAACCAGATATTCATTTGAATTCGAAAATAAGTGATCACCGAAGTCTTTTTACACCCATTCTCAATTTAAAAGCCAACGAGCTCCAACCTCATTACAAAACTGGCGAAGGCTCGCCAAGCTCGGAAGAGAAGGTTGTGCCCCGGACTGAGTGGCAGCAAACGCGCCTGCCTGGCATCCCAGACCTATGGACTGGACAGGTGTCATCCCCAACCCCCAAGCGTAGGCTATCGCCCCAGTGAAGGCATCACCGGCTGCTGTGGAATCGACAGCACTAACATCTAGTGACGGACAAAAAGTCGCCTTCTGATTACTCATGATCAAAGCACCCTGCGCACCCATTGTAACTACAGCATGGGAGGGGCCCATGCTCAGCAGAGATTGCGCTGCCTTTTCAGCAGACTTCTGATCCTTGACATTGATGCCAGTCAAACCACGTGCTTCACTTGCGTTAGGTTTAATACAAGTGACACATCCTAGAAGCGTAGAGGGAAGATCTTTGGTCGCGGGCGCGGGATCAAGTATCACTGGAACGTTTGCTTTTGATGCAAGTTCTGCTGCTTTAGAAACTGCTTCCAAAGGCAACTCCAACTGCAAGACAAGGACATCTGCAGCCACTATTGCTGGTGCCGCCTGTTCGACATCAGCCACAGAAAAGGTGTAATTTGCACCTGAAGCGACGGAGATTGCGTTCTCACCTTGGTCGTCGACCATAATTAGTGCCACGCCCGTTGCATGCTGCGAGTCACGCAACACCAAAGATGTGTCGATGCCATCGCGCTCGTAGCCCGCCACCGCCTCATCGCCTAAACTGTCTAACCCTACTTTACAAACAAATGTAACTTTAGCACCGAGTCTTGCTGCAGCAACTGCCTGATTTGCGCCCTTTCCACCTGCTGCACGAAAAAAGTCACCCCCAATAACCGTCTCGCCAGGCACGGGTATTTTTGTGGATTTGATGACCATGTCGGTATTGGCACTCCCTAAAACGACAATTTTCGGAGCATGGTTCATAATAAATTCTCATTCAAAAAGACATTTACGGCAGATTATCTTGCCTTCACTCTCAAAATTGGGACCCCAGATTTTGGAACCAAGTCTCGCCAAATCTTCCGTCTATTTAGGTTACATCACGCGAACACTTCCAGACAGGGTTGTTTTTGTCTCATCGCACTTTGGTCATCCTCTCAAACATACGCCGAATTGACCAGATTCTTCGACGGGTTTCTTGTGGTCCAATCGAGAATCAAACTGCGTTGGCTAATCCTCCATGCTTCATTTCACAAATCATCTCGGTCTATCAGTCTCCCTCCCGTAAGACCACCCTCCGATAAATCACTCAAAAAAATTTAGGTGGGATAGTATGTAACTCTCGCCAACCGCACGTTCAGCATCTATGAATCCAATTGTTGGTGACCGTGTGTGCTACGTAGAGGATACCCTTTCAATAGCTCGGCTCGGCTAGGCCATTCAATGCTTTGGTAATGATTGAAGCATCTTGGTAACAAAGGGTCATCAGCAACTCAAGATCTCCAGGATCCTCGCCATAATATCGCTTTAACTAACGACTCTATTTCCGTCTAATTTGATCCAGTCGTTGCTGGGCCGATGCATTGCTAACGGCCTGCACTCCATGCATGCAATCTCTAAAGTAAATTCTGCCGGAGCACCTTCGAATGATCTATAATCGATGCATGCGTTCTAGTGGAAGGCCGCTCTGAGCAATGCCTCGCCAGCCACATCGGTAGCCCTTTAATCCTGTGCAGGCCGGTTTTGAATCGCAAGATAAGCCGACGAATTTTTTGTCAAACCTCGATTGGCTGACGTGGATATCCCTACTTTTGTCTTATTCATGAGGCCAATGTTACTCGGGCCCCTTTATTATCTTTATCAATGAACAACACTCTAGTCATCTGTTTAAGATTACCCGCCCATTGCATCATTGAGATACTCGTGGAAAGCCTGCACCCTGCGTTCCTGATGAGGCATCCAGAATCCCTGGAATCCCGTCGAGCCAAGTCCTTTTTGTTGCATTTCCGCAATACTTAGATCTTGATCTGCCGTGGTCCCTAGCGTCTTCTCACCGTAGCGAACATGCTCATGGACAGCATCGTTCACCAGTAGATCAGGGCCGCCTGCTGGCGATGGCGTGGTATTTCGCCCCTCAATCCGGTTAACAAGCCACCAATGATCGAAAAAACATTGCGCTGGGTCAGTAGCGTGAGGTCTAGCACGTAACAACTGAACTCCGTCGGGAGCCACAGTTATCACGTTGTTGGGAAACAAATTGTATATCACGTAGTCCGTCAACTGATAATCAGCCCGATATGAGTAGTGACGATATCCTTGAGTGACGCCTTTTTCACGCTTTGCCCTTTGAATATCTATTCTCAATCTCTGCCAGTTTTCTCTTCCCAAATAATCATCACTATTAAGCTCCCAAGCGGTAGCCATGCTTTTTAAAGGCTCTCCAATAACATCACTGCCATAATCCTTGGAGGGCATAAAAGAGGGGAACCATCCCCTGTTGTGCCCATTCGGAAACAAATCAAATTGGCAGTCGCGATAATCAGCTGCAATATAGGGTATCAATTCAGGGTGTAATACTTTGACATGGTAGGCTTCATTGAAATTATCAGTGATTATTTTCCAGTTGCTTTTGGTCTCAGCAGTAATATCTAAAACGCGCAGCATCTCATCTATGCGGTGAGAGTCCAGTTCTCTCACTATCGAATTTCCCAAAAAGTCCTCTAATGTCGGGGCACCCTCATCAAAATTGAACCAAATTAGCCCAAAGCGTTCTTCACAACGCATCTCTTTCAAATGAGCTTTCCCACATGGACTTTCCAGAAAATCCTCTTCATCGGGCACCTGAGTAACGACACCTGCCCGATTGAATCGCCACCCATGATACGGGCAAGAAAACTCCTGTACGTGCCCGTCCTCGGCCTCTGTGATACGTGTCCCGCGGTGCGGACATGAATTGAAAAATGCTTTGAGGGAATGATCTTCCTGCCGAACCATTATGATAGAGTCCATACCTAGCTCTGTAGTCAGATAATCTCCGGGGTCCATCATTTGGTAAGCCACGCCGCCAATGTTCCAAACTTTATGCCAAACTTGGACGTATTCACGTTTCAAGTAATCGGCACACACATATCTGTCCCTGCTCACAAAATCGCCGCGCAGAGAAGGTTCCGGCTGCTTCGGTGGCCTGGCGAGTTGCGGTTCAAGCACTGTGGCATTACGCGCATTCATAACGGCTGCTCACTTTCAAAAAGGGAACCCTTTGAACCAAACCCAATTCAACGGTCAAGAAAAACAACATATCCACATTTAGCTCCGTATTCAAACCACAGACAAAAAATGGCTAAGTGCATTACGGTGGTGCTCGAGAATATAGTAATGAATACGAGTAATCCAAATTCTATTGCACATTAACTGAAGCCCTCTAAGTTTTGACGAGCAATTATAAAATGATTAACCGAAAGGTCGTGCTGAAAGCCTATCCGAGGGGCATACCAGCCCAAGCAGATTTTGAATTAATAGAAGCGAATATGCCAACACTTAAATCGGGTCAGATGCTGGTGAGAAACTTATATATTTCTCTGGAGGCAGCTATACGAAGCTGGTTAGATGGGAAGGCAAATTACTTCGATCCTATTCCGCTAGGGGGGGCCATCAGAGGGCCCTCAATAGCACGAGTGGTGGAGTCAAAGCTGGATGGTTTTAAGGCCCAGGATCTGATCTTTGGTTTACATCATTGGGAAGATTATTCCATTAGCAACGCGGATACTATCTTATTATCGAAGCTTAATCCCTCGCCAGAATTCCCGTTATCCTATTATTGTGGAGGTCTCGGTGGGTCTGGTCAAACGGCTTACATTGGACTTCACGAAATAGGGCAAATCAAAAATAGTGACACTGTTGTAGTCAGTGCGGCAGCCGGTGCGACTGGGTCAATGGCTTGCCAGATCGCAAAACTCCATGGTTGTAAAGTTGTAGGCATAGTGGGATCTGATGAAAAGGTAGCACTGGTCAAAGATCGATTGAAAGTTGATGAAGCCATCAACTATAAAAGTTGCCAAAACCTTCCCGAGGAAGTAACTCAAAAGTGTCCCGAAGGAGTAGACGTTTATTTCGACAACGTCGGCGGAGAAATTCTGGATGGATTATTGACATGCATGAACTCCTTCGGCCGAATCATTGGGTGTGGGATGATAAGTGACTATAACGATCAGAATAATCCAACACCTTTGCTAAACATGTGGCAACTGGTTGAGAAAGAACTGACGCTTAGGGGCTTTCTGTTATATTCATACATGGATAAAGTGCCAGAAGCGTCCCGAGAGCTGCACCACTGGGTGCGATCAGGAGAGATTTATATTTTGGAGAATATTACAGAGGGCCTCGACAAGGCTGGCTGGGCATACAGCGAAATGATGCGCGGAAATACAGTTGGCAAGAATATGGTGGCAGTCGCAGATGCTGATGGGGGGCATATTTAAACTATGAGAAAGCGCTCCTAAGGCAAAATTGCTTGCTGCAAAAGACGATAGAACTCTTGGTAGTAAAATGTACTAGTAAGCTGCGCGCCCACACCGTTCGGTACTGAGGCTGTCCAATTAGAATCGCTCAAGCCATTCGGATTTAGTCTCATTTTCCTATCAAGAGAATGATTTTCCACTGGATCATAGAGGCTAGTCCTGACAGCGACTATATCGTTCTCGGTATCGATCATTATATACTGGCCGTCGAAGCCAATTGTTGTAATGATAGTGTGGGTGCATGGCGCCTGTTCAGCATTAGCACAAAAAGTCCAAAATTGGAGTCCATAATCAGTAAGAGCTAATACTTCAGAAACATAGCCTTGATAACTTCTCTTTTCACCTTCCCAAATTCCGCCTAAGGTAAACAGATGGCCAAATTTGGCGAAATCTCTGGCGGTGGAATCAAGACAGCAATAGGCAAGATAGTTTCCATCCGCCTGGCCATCAGCAGCATTATCCCTCCACCAGGAAGCGCTCATCTCAATCTTGCTGAACAAATATTCATTTGCAAATATTTGAAGGTCTTTGCCTGTCGCACGGTAAAGAATCTCGCCCAAAACCATCGTGTCACAATTCGAGTAGACAAAATCGCCCAACTCATACGGGACGCTATCCTGCAACCAAGGCTGAAATTCACCCGCGGCAGCCATCGCTCTGTTGATACAAGCACTAAGTTGATCATCTGAGTAAACTAGGTTGCCTCCAGAACTAGCATCTTGAAAGCTTTTGCATGTGCCTAAATTGAGAGTACCCCAGTCGTAGCAAATGGGCACCAGCCCAGAGCGCATATCTAACAAGCTCTTTATCGTAATACTGGAGCGATCATCCACGATCCACTCATCTATATATTCTGAAGCAGGGTCGTCTATCGACCCCAAGAATCCATCCTCAATAGCGATACCGATCAAAAAACTGGTAAATGACTTGGCTATTGACCAGGAGGTGACTTCACTAGTGTGATCCCTGTACCCATATTCATCCAGCCAAAAGGCTGCATCGGTACCGGTGGATTCAGCTATGAGATTTGCCTCTGATGCACTCATACCCCGATATTTCTCTCGCATCAGCTTACCATCTTTGATTACAACCACGGCTTGGGTGAATGTTCCATCTAGAAAAGCGTAATCAAATGCTTCATCAAGCTTCTCTGGATTGATTTCATGCTCTTCCAGGGGAATTTCTTCCCATTGATCTGGATGCGTTGGGTAAGAAGTCAGAACCGCAGCAGATCCTGTTTGTGATAAATCCAATCCGTCATTATCATTACCGGCACCTCCACAGGCACAAAGCCCGACGCCCCCAATGTAAAGAATTATAAATTTGGATCTGTTTTTAATGATTTCGAAGAGCCCTCAAATTATTTAGACCAAAGTTTCCCTTCAGGAGCATTACTTGCACTTTGAGAGTTTATCTCATGCTAAAGAGCATTGTGCGGGTATCTGCCTGGTCAATGTGCAATCTTAAACACTTAAACAAAATAGCTTCGCTCTATTTGGATAGCGTTACGGCGACGTGAACTGACCTCAATATTCAAGGATTTCTCATTAGGAGACGCCAAACTTGCGTGTTATCTTTTCCATTAAGTACCCGGCACTAAAAATTTTGGCCACTCGGAGGTTCGTTGCGGTTTGCCACATAATCTGGGCTATCGCGAGTGGCTCTGTCGCTAAATTTAAGGTTTTGGCAAATATTAACTACTTTCTTATGCACCAGAAAGCAAAGTCCGAAACTTCTTCAGGTCCCGAACCTGATCGACCTGTGTCGGAAAGGGTTAGCATATTGAATAATCTCAACGTCGCCCAGGCTCCCCCCCCCAAAAAAAAAGGGGCGCTGGGATAAGTGAGCCAAAATAGAATGCTTTTCAATGGTTCATCTTTAGGCATTTAAACAATGGCCCGCCCGGAGAGATTCGAACTCCCGACACCCAGGTTCGAAGCCTGGTGCTCTATCCAGCTGAGCTACGGGCGGCACAGGCTGGACTTTATTGCTCCTGACCTGCAACGTCAAGCAAGCTCCTATCCTAATCGGCTTCGAGTTCCTATTTGCCTAGCGATTAGAAACCTCCCTTTCAACGTTACCACCATGGCTTCTAGAAAAAACTAGAACCAGAGAGACGATTCCCGCACTTAAGTAAAAACCCTTTGCCGCATTTAAATTTCCCCGTGCGAGATTGACATATCCCGATTGATGCTCAGGCAGAACAGCGAACCAAATAATGGCAAGCGCAATACATATTAAAAAGACCACCCCCTACTCGATCCATCAACGGCGGTAGCGGTCGTTTTAGACCAAAAAAGCCCTAGAATAAAAACTGTCACTATGCCAAGAGTAAAAAAGCCAGTGAACTCCTGAATATATTGGAAGACCTGCTCAAAGTTACCGAGCAAAGGCCAGGAAATCAGCAGTCCTCCCAAACTCAACAACGCTACTTGAATAATATCGCTTTAGGCGACAACCCGAAGTCCTCCGTAAAATGAGTAGGCAATCAGGAATACCCGCGGAAAAATAAGACTCGCAACTAAGCTAACACCAGCAACCGTATTAATGGCAAGAGCGCCTAACTATAGAATAGAAGTAAGAGTAACAAAGGTATATGCCGCCAGCCAAAA
>MDTB01033599.1_pt1 | contig 11709 bp, 15 predicted proteins | sample 811161 | NCBI WGS metagenome assembly MDTB01 (sample SAMN05326650, study PRJNA326480) | marine metagenome | isolation source: seawater | place: Mediterranean Sea | collected 2009
ATACCGCTGTAATTATATTCCAATAACTGCTCCAATATCGTATCGATCTCAGGGAAACTCAAATCGGGAGCAATTTTTAATAAAATAGGATGAGGAGCCCGCCCCATTTTTTTAGCTAAAGCCACATTCTCATTTTGCAGAGTTTCTAAAATAACGGACAAATATTCTCGCGACTGTAATTGTCGTAAATTCTGTGTATTGGGACTGCTTACATTAATCGTAAAATAATCTGCTTGGTCAGCCAGTAGGGAAAAAGATTTAACATAATCCTCCACTGCCCTTTCCAAAGGCGTAGCCCTTGCTTTTCCAATATTGATCCCGAGGGGAATTCTTCGTTTATTTTTTGAAAACCGTTGCTCGATAGAACGTGCCATAGCAGAAGCGCCTTTGTTATTAAAACCCATTCGGTTGATCAATCCATGATTGCCTATTTCTCTAAACAGTCGAGGTCTTGGATTTCCCGGCTGAGCGTCCGGTGTTACCGTTCCAACCTCAACATGTCCAAAACCAAAAGCCTCTATAGCGTTGGGAAACAATCCATCTTTATCCATCCCCGCAGCTAAACCGACACGGTTTGGAAAATTTAATCCGAAGAGCTGGATTGGCTTATCACTTTCCACAAGGTTGTAATTTCTGTAAATTTGGCACAAAGGGGGAACCGATGCCATGAGTTTGAGAAAATAGCAGGCTGAGTCATGAGCCTCTTCTGGATCCATGCGGAAAAAAATCGGACGAAGCAACTTTTTATATAAATCTGACATTATTTTGAAATAAATTATCTGCTAGCGTATCTAAATCAAAAGAAAACAACAGAATAATTTTAAAAAAGACCATAAATGCGCTTTACAAAATGTATTCCGTGTATTTCCAAGAAAGAGTGCAGTTTCAATATTACAATTTCATTGTCCTAAACTACACAATATATCTAATTTAAACGAAAACTGAGATTATCAAAATTCAATTTACTTTATGGCTAAAGGTTCTCCAAACTTATCCTGGTGTAAGGCACGCTTAGGTAGCGACATGAACTGGTGGGTTTCTGAAATCAGCGACCCAATCCACTGGGATACAGATGGTTTAGGGATTATAGACCCCAAACAATTTCAATACATCATTGATTTAATCGAACCCCTATATGACTACGGTTTTCTCAATGAGTACCTCGACAAGGCCTTTTACGCATTTGTCATCGAAAAAGTAGATCCCGACAAAAGTATTCAGCTCAAACGAACACAGGAAAGTATTCTCGAGTGCGAAGATCAGTTTTTTGCTCTTCCCGATGTGATTGATGAAGAAAAAGGTCCTTATGCCGATTTCCTCGATCACATTTCCAAATTGAGAATTAAAATGCTCAATGCCTCGCTCGATATGGTACAAAATCTAACTGTAGATGAATTGGAAGAAAATATACGAGAAGAGCAAAATAAAGATTTCATGGAGGGTCGCAACACGCACTATTTTTCTGAGATCACTGCTATTTTAGAGTACATCCCTGAGGGTTTTGAATTGGACAACGAAGAAGTTGAAGAGGCAGCCGATGAAGAAGCCCCCCTCCTCAATGAACTCAGTGATATTGACGAGGATTTAGAAGATGACATCGAAGCAGATGACACAATGAAATGGGAAGAGGAAGAGGAAGAAAACACCGAAGAAGACTTCGAGGAAACCACTTCCCCTCCCGACGAGTAACCTAGGCTGCATAAAAGCCTTATAAAGAGCCTCAAAACCGACCAAGCGAGCTACTTCAGTCGCATTAAGCAAACCAATTCTGAACCCTTTGGTCGACAGTTGTACTGCCTTTGAGGCAGGTATGCTTTCATGCAATCAAAATAGTTCTCAAAATAAGGCATCAATGCTTCTCGTTTTATTTTAAAAGGAGGACCTTGAATCCCAGATTTCCCATGAGAAGAACTCGAATTAATTTCCTCAGTGCCAGCTAACTCGAGGAAAAAAATCCCGAGGAAAAGTCCCTTTGGAGAAAGTAGACAACGCAGCTTCTCAACATAAGCCTCACGCAATTCAGGCTCGATGGCGCAGAAAAATGTATGCTCAAAAACCCAATCAAAAGGCTCAGAAAATTGCCCGTCACAACAAAAAAAATCTCCTTGGCAATAATGCTCTTCCCCAACTCGATCAAATGCCTTTGCTTGATCAATCGCCGTTCTTGAAATATCCATTCCCGTCACTCTAAGGCCCTGTCTAGCTAATAAACGAACATCATGCCCCAAGCCACATCCCAAGACCAACCCGTTCCCACTTAAGCGATGTACTTTGAGAAAGTCTTCTAATACGGGTGAAGCCCGACCTTTATCCCACGGGGTCTCACCGATTTGGTACGCTTGATCCCAATCCTTTGCCATACCTTATCGCGATTGCAAGCGAATCTGTTCAAACTTTTGACTCCGACAAATATCCATCACTTCCGTAATCAGCTTCAATTCAATTCGCTCATCAGCCATAATTAAAACTGGAGCCTCTAGCGACAAGTCTCTCGCTTGTTCTAAAGCATCGGATAATTGAGCTAAACTCACCCGAGCTCCATTAAAATAGATTTCACCTTCAACATCTAAGGCAATTAGAAGCGACTCATCCATTCGATTTTGCCCAGCAGTTTTTATCTCAGGCAAATTCAAATTGAGCACCTTAAAGGGTTTGAATTGCATGGTCACAAGAAAGAAAAATAAGAGTACCGTCAATACATCTACCAAGGGAATGATGTTGATGGATAGCTTCTTATTCCGTCGCTTACGATAATGCATATCAATTGACTCGCTCATTATAGAGCAGGCTTTCAATTGAAAATTCCAATTGTTGGGCAATAAGATCGATTCTTCTTTGAAAAAAGGAATGCATCGCCAAACAAGGAATCGCAATCAACAGACCTAAAATAGTGGTATTTAAAGCGAGAGCAATTCCAGTCACAAAAACACTAGGGTCAGAAAAATCCATTTCGTAAGACAGAGTGCCAAAAACATTGGTCAAACCAAATACAGTACCCAGAAGACCAATTAAGGGTGCAATGCCCGTGATTACTTCCAGAATGAACAAACCGCGTTCGAGACGACCGAGTTCAAGTTGCACAAAAGCCTTCAAAATTTTCTCATCCTTGGCGTGCCGCTCATTGTGAAAAAAGGCCAAAAGCCGACCAGCTAAGGATGTTTCAGAATAGTCTCCTTTGACAAAATCTTGGGACAAAAGCTTTGAAATAAAGCCATCGGGAAAAAGAACTTTATTTCGAAGAGCAATGAAGCGCTCAAAGCAGATAAAAGTAGCTAAAATTGAGCACAGAAGCAGTGGGTAGATAAACAATCCTGTCTGACTTATAAAGTCCATCACACTCGCATATAGTCTAATTTGGAAGCAACTGAATCTACTTCGCTATTCGCTGCGAGCAATTCATTTAATGTATCAAAACTTCCATCGATCAGACTCTTGCGAGCTCCCTCCTTAATCGAACAATCAAATGAATAATCGCCTACACAAACCTTTAATTGCTCCAAATCAATTGAAACTACACTTTCAGGATCCCGATTGATTAAATCGGCAATTGCTTTCCGTCCACTTTCTTCAACAACGACACAGACAACACCTAGGTTCGTAGCATTGCCAAAAAAGATTTCGGCAAAGCTACCCGCAATTACTGCCTTAAAACCAGCCTTCTGTATCGATTGAGGTGCGTGCTCACGAGAGCTCCCGCAGCCAAAATTATTATCACTGAGCAAAATACTTGCCCCTGCGTAGCACTCCTCATTTAAGTGATGCGTTTTTTTAGACCCATCTTCGTGAAAACGCACATCGTAGAAAAGATAGTCACCGAGACCATCGAAAGTAATGCACTTCATAAAGCGGGCGGGGATAATACGATCTGTATCGATGTCATCTCCAGCCACATATACCGCTCTACCTTTAAGCAGTGAAATTGAATGATCGCTCATATTAGTAAATCTTTGTTTGTGTGATGAGAATTAAAATCCAAACACCTCTCTTGCATCAGACACCTCACCAGTGATAGCGGCTGCGGCAACCATAATAGGGCTCATTAAGAGGGTTCTTCCCGTAGGACTTCCTTGCCTACCCTTGAAATTTCGATTTGAAGAACTGGCACATAATTGATCTCCGATTAATTTATCTGGATTCATAGCCAAGCACATTGAGCAACCCGCTCCACGCCACTCAAAGCCAGCTTCTTTAAAAATGACATCCAAGCCTTGAGCTGAAGCAATTGAGGCCACCACTTGCGAACCGGGAACAACAATCGCTTTCACGCTGTCAGCTACTTTTCTACCTTTGATATACTGAGCAACCTCCTGCAAATCAGAGAGTCGTCCATTCGTACACGATCCTAAAAAAGCCACATCGATTTTTTTCCCTTTGATTTCAGAACCACCTTGGAAAGACATATGCTCTAAGGCTTCCGCAATAGAAGCACGATCAGACTGCGTTGCCCCCGATTCAATGGTCGGAATGCATTCATTTATGCCTATTCCCTGACCAGGAGTAATTCCCCAGGTGACCGTAGGTTGTATATCTTGGGCATCAATCGTCACTATATCGTCATACTGACAATCTGGGTCTGAAGCAAACTGTCCCCAACGCTGAACTGCTTTTTCAAAATCTGCTTCGCAAGGACAGTACTTACGCCCTTTCAAATAATCAAAAGTTGTACGATCTGGATTGACATAGCCAACTCGAGCCCCGCCCTCGATGGACATGTTACAAACAGTCATCCGCTCCTCCATCGAGAAACGATCAAATACCTCGCCTCCATATTCATATGCAAACCCAGTCCCACCATTTGTCCCCAAGATTCGAATGATGTGCAAAATAACGTCCTTCGCATAAACTCCAGGAGCAAGTTCACCCTCTACATTGATACGACGAACTTTTAATTTATTTAAAGCAATCGTTTGGGTCGCCAACACATCTCTGACCTGGCTAGTACCAATACCAAACGCAATTGCACCAAAAGCTCCGTGAGTCGAGGTATGAGAATCGCCGCAAGCTATAGTTGTCCCTGGCTGAGTGATACCCTGCTCTGGGCCAACGATGTGAACAATTCCCTGTTTACCAGTATCTGTATCAAAAAATGTAATCGAATTATCAGAACAATTCTTTCTCAACTCCTCGATCATGCCTTGAGCCAAACTATCGCTGTAGGGCTCTACTGTCTCATTAGTAGGAACGATGTGATCAACAGTCGCAAAGGTACGATTAGGAAAGCGTACGGATAACCCTCGTTCACGAAGCATTCCAAAAGCTTGAGGACTGGTGACCTCATGAATTAGGTGCGTTCCAATTAACAATTGAGTCTGACCATTCGATAATTCTTTAATCGAATGTGCCTCCCAAACTTTTTCAAAAAGTGTTTTACCCATGATCTAATATGACAATTAAAAACCTAGAACCTAAATCAATAACTTTTAAACACGCAAATACTTTAATAAAAAAAAAGCCCATTGCAGGATATGCAATGGGCAGTAAAAAAAGTTAGAGACTACAAAGAAGCCTTCAAACCAGCACCAGCTTTAAACTTTACTGATTTAGAAGCCTTGATTTTGATCTTTTCTCCTGTTTGAGGATTAACGCCATCACGAGCTGCACGTTTTGTGACAGAAAAAGTACCAAAACCGATTAATTGTACATTTTTATCTTTTTTGATACCTTTTTTAATTCCTTCTAAAACCGCTTCGAGCGAACGCTCTGCTGCTGCCTTTGAAGTATCTTTACCGAGTGATTTTTGTATTTCTGCAACTAAGTCTGCTTTATTCATAAATGAGTAGATATGTAGTTAATGTTAATGTTGAGGCTTTAGTTTATCAGGGATAGACAACTTACCGTCAATCTTTATCCTAAAAAAACTAGTCTTTTCTATATAAAAATGCAAATTTTTCCGCAAATCATTGAATATTATAAGCATATCCCACATTTATTGAGCCTCAGTAATTTTTTTTAACAACTGCTCTAAAGCCTGTTTTTCAGAAATTGCTTCGACTTCAGCAATCTGACGTGCTCGCTTAATCAATTGCGAAGCCATCCGTTCAGCTTGATCGACATCAGCTCCCCTATTTTGAAAAAGCTTGGCCAGCATGGATACTATAGATTCCGCATTCATAGTTTAACAAGAAAAGGTTTCAAATGGGCAAATCGATTGCAAAGATGCCGCACCTATTGTTGTCCCAGCAACAAGTGCGCTCACATAGCGTTCTTTAATCAAAGCAACCGCATAGTAGCGATCCGCCACTCTTTCATCTCGATACAGACTGCGAATTTCACCGAGTGAACGATTCGAGCAAATAATTTCAAACGGCACATGATCGCCTATCCCCTGTGCCGAGCCCACCAAAGTAATAACATATAATTGACGCTGCACTTTTCCTAAATGGTGCAATCGGGCAACCACTTCTTGTCCCAAAAAACAGCCCTTGGTCAATGAAACCGCACGGGGGACTAAGCCCCCCTCCGCCGCTAAATCATCAGGTCCAATTTCCTTGGGTATTAGCGGGAAGCGAGCAGTAATTCGATGAAGGTGACGGGCATTTTCACTGAGCCAATGCACTGAACTTTGCTCAACACTATCGACGGCCTTTTCAAATAGAGAAGCATCAGTGAAGCCCAAAACGCAAGGCCCATCAATGGAATCGTGCAAGGGAAAGATAAAAACCCCCTTCCCCGCATTGAGATATGGAATGCTCTGATTGTCCTCCGCATCCAAGCCACCGATTAAAGCCAAACTCTGCATAATTTTCCTAGCTAATACAAAATTGAGGATCAAAGAATCGACTGCGGGGAGCACTTCTAGTTCGACTGAGTCGGCGATAATATGTGCATTCAAATGCGATAAAAGAGTAGCGGACGGGGAGTTTTCACTGAAAAGATAGTATGCTTCATCACCCGCTTTGAATACCCAGCTATCCGCCAAAACTCGACCCTTAGCATTCAACCAGAGACCGTAGACTGTAGTCGACGAATCCTTCAATAGAATCGATAGATCATTTGAAAATTGACTTTGCAAGAAGTTGAATGCGTCTTCACCGGTGACACGAAGGGCAGAAGCCATTTTAAATTTATAGGCACAGTCTTCAAAGCTACTTTCTTTCATCGCTTAATCTTCAAATAATTAAAATTATATTAAATAATGTCTTGTTACTTATAAAAGCTTAATCTATCCAAAAAAGCGTGAAAAAAATAACCGATATCAATATAACTTCTAAAACACAATTACCGACCCCTGTTGAATTGTGCAACAAGATAGAGCGAAAAGCAGAAGTTGAACAATTTGTCGTCGAAACGAGAACGGCAATCAATAAAATTATCTTTGGAGATGATCCGAGGTTATTAATTGTAGTCGGGCCTTGCTCTATTCACGACTTGAAAAGCGGTCGAGAATACGCCCAACGCCTCGCTCAGATTGCTAAGGAATTATCCGACCGTTTACTAATCGTGATGCGGGTTTATTTTGAGAAACCGAGAACAACTGTAGGATGGAAAGGGTTGATTATGGATCCCAACCTCGACGGCACATCGGATATTCCTGCTGGACTGGAAATTGCACGCAGCTTTCTAACAGAAGTGCTCGACCTAGGTCTCCCCACGGCAACCGAGCTTTTAGATCCGATTACGCCCCAATACATTGCGGACTTAATTTGTTGGTCGGCTATTGGTGCCCGCACTACCGAAAGCCAAACACACCGCCAAATGGCGTCGGGCTTGTCCATGCCGCTTGGCTTCAAAAATGCGACCAACGGAGATTTGACGGTTGCGATTAACGCCATACAAGCTGCAAGTCAGCCACAAACTTTTCTTGGAATTGATAATGCTGGCCGTGCCAACGCTTTGACGACAAAAGGCAATCCCAATTGTCACATTGTTTTACGCGGTGGATCCACTGGCCCTAACTACTCCCACGAACACATTTCTCAAACTGAAGAAAAATTAAATCAAGCGAACTTAAAGCCATCCATTATGGTTGATTGCAGTCATGCCAACAGCTTAAAAAAACCTGAGTTACAGCCAGAAGTATTTTATGATGTGCTCAAACAAAGCGTCCAAAACAAGGCCATAATTGGCGCTATGCTTGAAAGCAACCTTTTCTCTGGCAACCAGAAGTTTCCACAGGCTAAGGATAAACTCCAATACGGTGTTTCTATAACGGACGGCTGTATTGACTGGGAGACTACTGAAACCCTTTTAAGGGCTGCACACGCAGAACTAGAACCGCTCTTTCTAACAGATTAACGCTATGAAAAAACCTGCCATTCGAATTGCTGTCACCGGAGCTGCCGGACAAATCGGTTACGCACTATTGTTTCGTATTGCATCGGGAGCACTCTTCGGTCCCGATCAGCCAATCAAATTAAACTTAATCGAAATTCCCAACGCTATTGAGCGATTAAAGGGTGTCTTGATGGAACTCGATGATTGCGCCTTTCCTTTACTTGAGGAAATTGTTGCAACAACAAATCTTGATGAAGGTTTTAAGGATGTAAACTGGGCTCTCTTAGTGGGTTCAGTCCCCAGATCAAAAGGGATGGAACGCAATGATTTGCTCAAAATTAATGGGGGGATATTCACTGCTCAAGGCAAAGCCATAGCCAATAATGCCTCAGACGATGTGCGCATTTTAGTTGTGGGCAACCCATGCAATACGAATTGTCTCATTGCCATGAATAACGCACCCTCTATTCCGAAAGACCGGTGGTATGCGATGACAATGCTTGATGAAAACAGAGCCAAAGCACAATTAGCTGAGAAATCGGGACAAGCCATTACTGAAATTTCCAATATGACTATTTGGGGTAATCACTCAGCTACCCAATACCCAGATTTTTATTCGGCAAAAATTAGTGGTCGCCCTGTAGACAGCGTCATTGATGATATAGACTGGCTAAAAAACACTTTTATTCCAAAAGTTCAGAAAAGAGGTGCTGAAATCATCGCTGCTCGAGGCGCTTCATCTGCCGCTTCTGCCGCTAATGCTATCATTGATACCTTGATCAAAATCACTCAACCCACTCCTGAGGGGGATAGTTTCAGTCTATGCCTTTGCTCTGATGGAAGCTATGGCATCGAAGCAGGGCTCATCGCTTCTTTTCCTTGTACCAGTGATGGGAAACAAGTCTCAATATTAACTGAAATTCAACTTAATGAATTCAGTAAAGAAAAAATACAGCTATCCGTAGAAGAGTTGCAGTTTGAAAAGGCCAGCGTTTCAGATCTGATGCCCAAGATCTGATGCCCAAGATTTTGATGACCAAGGCTTAGACCTCACTGAAAGCCATACAGCCATACAGCCATACAGCCATACGCTTGTTCAAGACAAAAACTTTGTCTTCAAAAGTTTTATCCTCTAGAGCATTGAATACATCAAGCGATTAAGCGATCAAGCAAACAATCAAGCATTCAAACTTAAGGATATCGGCCATCGATATCCTATTGACCAGAGATGCCAGAGGTGACAGCGCGGCTGGTATTGCTAAGATAGCTTTCAAAATTTTGATAATTCTGAAAGCGATTCACATCGTTGATAGAAAGTTCATAGCCCAATAAAACATGATTAGTATCTGCATTTAAGGTCGGTGAATTACGAATCACAATCAGAGTTGCGGTCATGAATAAGGAAATAGCTAATAAAGCTATGCTCTGAAAAACTCTCACAGTGGGCGAAGCAACAAAAAATGTTTTTTCAACTGTAGGGCAACTACAGAACGTGTCCTCATTTAAAGAATCGGTACTTGAAGAATTGATTCCAGAAGAAATAGGCCGATCATAGGTATAATACAAAAGACTTAGCCTGCATTTATCACAGCGCTTTTCGACTAAAAGTTTTAAAAACATATATAATTAATAGACTTTCAAAAGTTAGAGGCGAAAAACGGAAAAATATTTCAATTATTTTTGCATAATTATTTTTATGTTAGGCAACTTCTAAACTATTGAAATTAAGACTTAATATTAACCTTAAAGTTCCATTAATTTAGAGGAATCGTTACATTAAATTTACATTTTTTAAGCGCGTAACAATCGATTCTATCCCTTTACTGGAGTGGGCTTGAGCAAATAGAAACATATTTGTGTAAAAAAAATGTAAATTTTTTCTTCCCATTAGCTTAATTTTTAATAATGTGTATTAAAAATTCTTAGATGCTATTTCTACTGAATCAGAGTATTTTCAAGGCACGCTTGCCCAGCCTTGCTATCTCTAGAAATAAGTCATTCTCAGAATCAAGTACCCCTCAAGATTCCTTCTTTCTGAGGCTCTCAGCATACCTCTGCTGTCCCTGCGCTTTCCATCCTTTCCCTATTTTCCGTTTTTTAGGTTTTTTGAGTGAGCGCATTTGCTCAAAACTAGACTTCACTCAATTTCTCATTGTTTGTCTCAAATCATACAACTTTTACCAGTATGATTTGGGCAAACGATGTTTAACCCTACTCATAAGTAACTATGGAAAAAATAACCGCACAAATAACCAGTATCATCAAAACAGTATCCGAACTCGGTATTGGATTGATTGCTCTTGGCATCATTGCTGAAATTGTTTTCGGACAAGGTGCTATATTTGGAGCCAGCGTGGTTTCAAACCTATCTTCAATCGTTGGTTCGATTGGAGGAGAAAATGGTTTCGTTGGGCTTATTGCCCTTCTATTAATCGTGGGATTGCTACGCAAATAATTAGCGTAATCAAACTCAAACCAAAAAATACTAACCAAAATACTAACCTTAACTAAGTAAACATATGGAACAATTAGTAAATAATGTAAAATCAATCATCGGAGGCCTTAAAGGCATTCTGATTGCCGCTGCTGGTCTATTAATCATCGCACAAATTGTCTTTGGTTCTGCTGGCTTTGATGTTGTGGGTAATTTAACTGCCCTGATCGATGGATTCATTGGAAGCAGTGCATCATTGGTCAGCGTGATTGCTGGTATCATTGTGCTCGGTTTATTATCTGACTAAGTAACATTTATTTGTAATCCTTCTAAGGGAGCTTATTGCAAGCTCCCTTTTTTTCTTTATACAACAAATAATTGTTGATCCATCTATATTTAGATTAAATAGTCCACAGTAATGAAAGCCTTTCAAGCAAACCCTCAGCGTTATGATTCACTAATGACTTATAAACGATGTGGTAACAGTGGCTTAAAACTACCGTCCGTCTCGCTCGGTCTATGGCATAACTTTGGAGAGATGGAATCGCTAGACACCCAGAAGGCATTAATATATACAGCTTTTGATGCTGGAATAACCCATTTTGATCTAGCTAATAATTACGGCCCACCACCAGGTAGTGCAGAAAAAAACTTTGGCACAATTTTGGCGAATGACTTAAAAAAATATCGGGATGAATTAATTATTTCCTCTAAAGCAGGCTATGGAATGTGGCCAGGACCCTACGGCGATTGGGGTTCACGGAAATACCTAATCTCAAGTTTAGACCAAAGTTTACAACGAATGAACTTAGATTATGTCGATATCTTTTACCACCATCGACCCGATCCAGAAACTCCTTTAGAAGAAACGATGGGGGCTTTAGACCAAGTCGTACGAAGTGGAAAAGCTCTCTATGCCGGTATTTCTAATTACAGTGCAGAACTTGGAATTAAGGCACAGCAAATTCTAAAAAAATTGGGCACTCCCTCCATCATTCATCAATTGCGTTATAATCTTCTTGATCGAGCGCCTGAAGTATCGGCACTCCCTGACCTCAGTA
>MDTB01054500.1_pt1 | contig 11709 bp, 11 predicted proteins | sample 811161 | NCBI WGS metagenome assembly MDTB01 (sample SAMN05326650, study PRJNA326480) | marine metagenome | isolation source: seawater | place: Mediterranean Sea | collected 2009
CCGGGGGGTGCTGGGGCCGTGGCTGAGCAGCTGAGCATCGAGCTGCTGCCAGTGGCGCTGGTAGTGGGCGGTGTCGCGATGGGGTTCGATGCCCTTGATCGGATCCACCCAGACCGTGATGTCAGGCAGCACGGTCAAGGGGATGACCAGTGAGCTGCCGGGTAAGGGATAGAGGCGGCGCTGCAGCCAGAAGTCCCGCAACGGCACATAAGTGATGTCGAAAATCACCAGCGCCAGATTGAGGCTGGCCCAGAGCGCCACAAACTGCTCCCAGCGCCGGCCTGCCGGGACGCTGCCGAACGAGTCGCCCCAGTGCCGCGGCCGCAGCCAACGCGGTTGAACCATCCCAGAACCGCCGTCGGAGTCCGAGCTTCAGGGTACGGACGAGTACGTTGAGCCCACCCACGGGACAGCCATGGCCCTCGAGCAGCTGGATGCTTTCTTGGCCCACGCCAAGAACGACGAGCGCCTTGCTGGAGCGCTGCAACAGCCCCTGGGTCTAGAGGAGTTTCTCGAGCTGGCCCGAGGTGCGGGATTTGAGCTTGCCGAGCAGGACGTGCTCGAGGCCCAAGCCAGGCAGGACAGCCTGCGCAGCGACGCCGAACTTCAGGCTCTTGCTGGTCAGGAGGCCCGGCGTCTGCGCTCCTTCATCCCAGGCTGATCCGGGGGTGGTCGAGCTGGCAGATCCTCTTAAGGTGTTTGAAATTCAAAATCAGACTTGAACGCGGCGCAGAAATCCCGCTCGACTTCCCCCTGGGGCTTCTGGCGCAGTTTGGTGGTCACCCTGACTGTGGCCCTGGGCATACGCCATTTCATCGTTGAGGCCCGCTACATCCCATCGGGCTCCATGCTGCCTGGACTGCAACTGCAGGATCGGTTGCTGGTGGAGAAGCTGACCTACCGGTTCCGATCACCCCAGCGCGGTGAAATCGTTGTCTTCCGTGCCCCCCAGGCCTTTGACCCGGCCCTCAAGCAGGACTACGCAGCTGGTCCCTTGCGCTGCTTTTTGGTGAATCTCCCCTTCATTGGAGGGCTTCCAGGTCTGCAGGAACCCGCCTGTGAAGCCTTCATCAAACGCGTGGTGGCGATCCCTGGAGACAAGGTGGTGGTGGACCCCAATGGCCGCCTGAGCATCAACGGCAAGGCGGTCGATGAGCCCTACGTAGAGCGTTTCTGCGCCAGCGATCAGGGCAAGGGATGTCAACCTCTGCGCGCTGTCGTGCCGCCTCGATCGGTGCTGGTGCTTGGCGATAACCGAGCGAACAGCTGGGACGGCCGATTCTGGCCTGGCACCCACTTCTTGCCGGATGATCAGATCATCGGCCGGGCCCTGTTCCGCTTCTGGCCTGTGGCCAGCGCAGGTTCCCTGGTCAGTCCAGATCCCACAACGCAGGCTCCAGCAACCCCGTCGCCAGCACCTGCCCCTTAAGCGGGCTGCTGCGGAGCGGGCAGTTGGCGGCATGGGACCCCTGGCGCGGCTGATGGGGGGCATCAGGATCAAACAGCAACCAGCGGCGGCCGCCGCATTGCAACTGCTCTGGCGCCAGTCCCAGGAAGCGGGAGCCGCCCCAACTCAAGGCCTGCCAAAGCTCATCCGCACGCCAGCCCTCACCATCGACCAGGGCCTGCCAGAGGGCCGGCAACACCTGCTGATATCCCGCCACTCCTGCAGGCCGTTGGTCCCAAGGGAGCAGGTGCTCTTCATGGTCAAGGGGGCTGTGATGCACAGCAGCAGCCCAGAGCAGTCCATCGCGTAAGCCCTGGCGCAGGGCAGCACGATCTTGCGCGCCGCCAAGGCTCGGGTGAACAAGCCAGCCATCGGCCAGTGGATCAAGGCTGCTGTGATCCACCAGCAGATGCCACCAGCTGGTGCTGGCGGGCGGCGGCGATGGAGCATCAGCCAGCAAGGCAATGCCGGCCGCCGTGGAGAGGTTCATCAACCGCAGCTGCGGAGCCCGCGGCGCCAGTGCCATCAGGCTGTGAAGCGGCAACAGCTCGCTGTTGACAGGATCAGGGGGCCATCCCATTCGCAGCGTGTCGACGCCTTCTCGCACCAAACCGGCTTGGGTCAAGGCCGGATCCCGTGGTGCCACCAGCAGAGGAGCAGCATCGGCTTCCCCCAACAGCAGCACACGCTCCAACAGGGGCAGCGGTGGCATGGTGTCGCCATCGCTGAGGCCGATGGCCCCGGCATTGAGCTGATCCCCCAGAGGAGCGAGCTCAACGCCGGTGCCCGCTTTGGTGATCGAACCCCAGAGCTGCACATCCAGCCCAGCAGAGGAAAGCGGGTTGAGGTGTTCGGGCCGGTCGCGCCAGGAAGCTGCTTTGGGTAGCAGCGCCACCGTGCCGTAGCCAGCGGCCTTGGCCTCCTGACAAAGGCTGCTGAGGGTCTCCGCCCGTCCGGTTTCTGGATCCTCAAGATGGCTGTGGGGATCAATCAGAAGCGGGGCCAGCAGGGCCCTGGCAGGAGTATCGATGACCTGATCAACCTCCGGCTCAGAGGAGAGCTCCGGACCAAAGGCAACCAGTTGATCGCCATCGAGAAGGGCATCGCCGCGCTGCACGGTTGCCCCAGGGCCCTGCAGCAGCTGCAAGCCCTTAAGCAGCCGCTTCACAGGGCGCCAGCTGCCGTGCGATCCAGCACACCACCGAGATGGCCGGTGAGGTTGAGGCTGGCGATCACATGGTCGCCTTCACCACCGGGGGCGTAATCGATGACGCTCACACCACCATTGCCCTGTTTGACAGCCCAGATGTCCTGCGGACCAAGACCAAGCAGGTGGCAGAGGATGGTCTTGTTCACGGCGTCATGGGCAACCACCAGAGCGGTCTCCCCATCCTCAAGGCCATCAATGATTTCCTTCCAGGCCGCAACGGAGCGCTCCCAGACCTGCTGAATCGTCTCGCCACCCTCACCGGGCATCTCGACGGTGTGGGGCTCGCTCTGCCAGGCCGCCAGCAGCTCAGGCCAGCCATCGCGGATCTCCTGCTCAAGGCAGCCTTCCCAGGCGCCGTGACCGATTTCCACCAGGCCGGGGCAGCTGGTGATCGGCAGATCGGCAGCCTGCTGCTTCAAGATCGCTTCAGCGGTCTGCCGGGGGCGCGCCAGCGAGCTGGCGAAAGCCCGGTCGACGGCCACATCACTGAGGAAATTGCCGGCAGCTTCGGCTTGGGCCCAGCCTCGCTCGTTGAGAGGAATATCGATCTGGCCTTGAAAGCGACCTTCCTTGTTCCAATTCGTTTCGCCATGGCGCACCAGCAACACGCGTGGACCGCTTTTGCGTGATGGAAGGCTTTCCCCCAGGTGGGCAATGGTGTTGAGCGACTCGATTTGAACCTGACCGCCGCTCTTGAGGTTCAGAACCGACAGGGAGGCATTGTTGATGCGGTAGCGGTTGAAGTGACTGGCGGGCAGTCCCAGAGCCGCGAGCAACAGACAGCGCAGGATGCCGTTGTGGGCCACCACCAGGACGCTGTGATCTCCTTCAGGAGGAAACCGCTGTTGCAGCTCATCCCAGAAGGACTGGGCCTGCACCAGCAGGTCACGGACTGGGAAGTAGCTGCTGCCATCAGCGCGCTCCAGCTGCAGCGCATCGGGGGCGGTGCGCCAGAGACGCTCCTGTTCCGGATGCAGCCGCGCCACCTCGCTGTGGAGCAGACCGCTCCACAGCGAGAGATCAATTTCAAGCAACTGTTCAGTGCTGTTGAGGGCCACACCGCTGCCCTGGCGACTGAGCAGTAACTCCGCGGTGCGCTGAGCCCGCTGCAGCGGTGAGCAGAAGGCTGCGGTGAGCGGCACATCCTTGAGCGCATCCCCAAGGCGTTCGGCCTGTTCACAGCCGGCGTCACTGAGCTGGGAGGCATCCTCACGACCTTGGATACGGCCTTCCTGGTTGAAGCTGCTGAGCCCGTGCCGCACCAGCAAAATCCTCGTGGCCAAGGGGGGTCTACGCGGTTCGGGGCGCCATCGTACGCACCCTGGCCCCGGCCAGCAGTGACAATGCCTTGCAACAGGAGTGCAGCAGTGCCAGACAGGGACTCAACCAGGCGAACAGCACCGCTGCTGAGCCTGCTGGCCCTGCTGAGCCTGGCCATCGCCCTGTTGATCTGGGGCTTTTCGCTAGCCCAAAGCATCGAACGCCCCTCTGTCGGCAACGTGCTGGAGCAACGCCAGTTGGAGCTGGAGGTGCTGGCCGAACGGGACGGCGGCCGTGAACTCCTGCCCACCGGCCCCGTACCGCCGGAACAGCAACTTCTGCGGACCCTGCAGCAAAGCCCGCGAGCGGGCAGCAGTGACAGCCTCCTGGCCCAGGCGCTACTGGAGGACAGCCTGGGCCTGGTGGACCAGTCGCGCCGGCACCTCAACACCGTCATCAAGAGCGGGCCAGCCGATCTGCGCCCCCTCGCCGAAACGCTGCTGGCGCCGCAACTGGACCAGCAGCCCCTGCCACCGCTGCCTGATCGGCCGCTCTACCGGCTGCTGGTCTGTGATGCCCTGAAGCTGCCGGCTGATGCCTGCGTCTCGACAGCGACGCTGCGCTGGGCCAGCTGGCGACTGGTGCTGGTCAATCTCCTGCCGCTCTTCGGTGTGCTGGCCGGCGGGGTTCTGCTGCTCCAGCAGCTCTGGAAACGCTGGCGCAGGCAGCAGCCAGTGGCCCCAGAGCTGCGTGGTCCGGATCTGACGATCACCGAAACCGTGCTGCTGATCGCGGGGGGCTTTGTCGTACTCGGCGGCCTTGTGACACCGCTGCTGGCCATGCCAATTCTGGGCACGATCCTGGATGGCATCAGCTTGACTCCAGCGCTGAGGGCGGCCTTGGAAGTGCTGATCCTGTACAGCGTCGCCGCCCTGCCAGCTCTGGGGGTCCTGGCGTTGCTGCTGCGCGAGCGTCCTGCCGGCGAAGGGCGATGGCTGCAATGGCAGCCGAGCTGGCAGTGCTGGCCGCAGGCCCTGCGTGGCCTGTTGATGAGCTTGCCGCTGGTGGCCCTGCTTGGCTGGCTGGTGGAGCGCTTCTGGCCTGATGCCGGTGGCAGCAATCCACTCCTGGAGGAGGTGCTCAATGGCCGCAGTGGCGTCGCCATTCTCTTTTTGGCCTTCACAGCAACGGTGCTGGCTCCATTGTTTGAGGAAGTGCTGTTCCGCGGCGTTCTGCTGCCGGTGGTCGGTCGCCGCTGGGGCATCCCGGCAGGCATTGGCGTCAGTGCCCTGGTCTTCGCCCTGGCTCATCTCAGCCTCAGCGAGGCACCGCCGCTGTTTGCCCTTGGTGTGGGCCTGGGTTGGTTGCGCTGGAGCACGGGCCGTTTGTTCAGCTCCGTGGCGATGCATGGCCTTTGGAATGGACTCACCTTTGTGAATCTGCTGCTGCTGGGCAGCTAAACCTTGCCGGCCCCAGGGGCGAGTGGTTCACTGGCACATCGTCTGCGGTCAAGAGCCGGTGGTTGCCGTCCCCCTGCAGCAGCACCCGGACCCCACACGGTCGAAGCAGGTCTCCCTCAACGATCGCCGCAGCCGGGTGGCGCAGCGACGGGTTCAGCGCCAGAAACGCTCGCTAGAATTGCTGCAGGGGTCTCTTTCAGCGCGACGGGTCGAGCGCCAGGCCCCTTGGTTGGCAGGACTGCATCGCGTGGCCGATGGAGCTCTATTGGCTACTGGCGTTGCCGCTCTCGCCCTGGCGGGGCTAACCCTTCACTGGCAGGGCCGCTGGGGGCGGGATTTCCGCAACCTTCAATCCGCCCAAGAGCTCGAGCATCGCGTGCTGGAAAGCCGCTCGGCCCTGGAGCAACACTTCCTCAGCCGCGCCAGCCACCCCGGCACCTTGGTGGCTGCCAGCAGCAAAGACCTGTTGTTCATGCCCAGCCCTCCGGCGCAGAGCCCAGGCGGTCCTGCTGAGCAGCCGCTCCAATTGGAACTGATAGCGAGCGGGTACTGAGCGTGACCCGCATGCCCACCGCTAAGCGTGGTCGCACCCTGCGCGGGACCCGCCGCACGCAGCGGGTGCTGCAACTGCATCCCGTGCCGGCCAGTCGCCTGATCACCGTGATGGTGCTTCTGGCCCTGGCTTTGGGGGGACTGGGCCTGCGACTGGCCTGGCTGCAGCTCATCGAAGGCACCCGACTGGAGGCCCGTGCACGCCGGGTCCAGACCGAAACCCGTACTCCACTGGGGAGGCGGCGCACGATCGTTGATCGCCGCGGCCGGCTGCTGGCCATCGATGAAGAACGCGTCACCGTCTGGGCTCATCCCCGCTATTTCCGGTTCCCAGGCGATCAGGCATCCACCCGCCGCAGCACAGCCGAAGTGGCGGCCAAGCTGGCACCACTGCTGGGCGTTCCGGCCAGCGAGCTGGTGCAGCGCATGGGACAGCACCGCTCCGGGGTCCGCCTCAGCAGCAACGTCGAGCCATCACTGGCCACCCGCTTGCGCGCGCTGGGCATCGATGGCATCGACTTCGAGCACGGACCTCAGCGGGTTTATCCCCAGGGGAGCCTGTTCGCCAACGTGCTGGGCTTTCTCAACCTCGAGCGGGTGCCCCAGGCCGGACTGGAACTGAGCCTCAACCAACGTCTGCAAAGTCAGGAGCATGCGCTGGGGATTCGCAAAGGCGGAGATGGCACGCCGCTTCCCGATGGCATTGGCGCTGGTCGAATGCACCGCGACGATCTGCGGCTGCAGCTGACGCTGGATACACGGCTACAGCGCGTCGCCCAGCTGGAGCTGGCCCGCCAGGTGCAGCAATGGTCAGCCAAGCGTGGTGCGGCACTGGTGATGGATGCCCGCAATGGGGAATTGCTGGCCCTCGCCTCTGTTCCCACTTACGACCCCAACGAATTCTGGGAGTTCTCCCCCGGGCTGTTCCGGGAGTGGTCGGTGCAGGATCTCTATGAGCCGGGCTCCACGCTCAAACCCATCAATCTGGCCATCGCCCTTCAAGAGAAAGCCCTCACCCCAGCCAGCACGGTGGTGGACAAGGGCAGCCTGGTGATCAGTGGCTGGCCGATCTACAACCACGACAAGGTGGCCCATGGCACGGTGGGTCTGGCCAAGGTGCTGCAGGTCTCCAGCAACGTCGGCATGGTGCGCGCCATGCAGCGGCTCAAGGCGGAGCGCTACTGGGAATGGCTCGAACGACTTGGCGTCGGCTCCGCCCCTGACACCGACCTGCCTGGTGCGGTCAGCGGCCAGCTCAAGAGCCGCAGTGTGTTCACGGGCAATCCCATCGAGCCGGCCACGGCCGCCTTTGGGCAGGGTCTGGCCCTCACGCCGCTCAAGCTGCTGCAGTTGCACGCCATGCTCAGTAACGGTGGCCATCTGGTGAGCCCCCACATCACCCGTGGCTTGCGCAGCGGTGATGACCTGGCCGGCCCTGGCCCGACGCATCGTCAACCCCTGCTTGACCCTGCCGTCAGCTCCCAGGTGCTCGCCTGGCTTGAAAGCGTGGTGCAACAGGGCAGCGGTCAGCAGGCACGCATCGCCGGCTACCGCATTGGCGGCAAAACCGGCACGGCGCAGAAAGCCGCCAATGGCGTCTACATCCCAGGCGCTCTGATCACCAGTTTTGTGGCTCACCTCCCCATTGATGAGCCCCGTTATGTCGTGCTGGTGGTGGTGGACGAACCGCAGGGGGAGAACGCCTATGGCTCAACCGTGGCGGCACCAGTCGCCAAGAGCATCATGGAAGCCCTGCTGGTGATCGAGAGGATCCCCCCGAGCCGGAAGCAGCGGAACTGAAGCCTTAAGGCAGGCTTGAACCTCAGTTGCACACCATGGCTACCTTGCAGGCATCTGCATTGCTGATGCCGTGGCCACCTTGCTTGAGCAGCTGTCCAGCATGACCGTGGTGGTCGCCGACACCGGCGATCTCCAAGCGATCGAGAAGTTCACACCCCGTGATGCCACCACGAACCCCTCACTGATCCTGGCGGCGGCTCAAATTCCTGCTTACCAAAGCCTGATTGATGAGACGCTGCGGGCCTCCCGTCAGCTCATCGGTCCCACCGCCCCTGCCGAGCAGGTGGTCACCGAGGCGCTCGATGAGATCTGCGTCAATTTCGGCAAGGAAATCCTCAAGATCGTTCCCGGCCGCGTCTCCACCGAGGTCGACGCTCGCCTGAGCTACGACACCGAGGCCACCATCGCCAAGGCCCACAAGCTCATCGGCCTTTATAACGATGCCGGCATCAGCAATGAGCGCGTGCTGATCAAGATCGCCTCCACCTGGGAGGGCATCAAAGCGGCTGAAGCCCTCGAGAAGGAAGGCATCCACTGCAACTTGACGCTGCTGTTCGGCTTCGCCCAGGCCGCTGCCTGCGCCGAGGCTGGCGTCACGCTGATCTCCCCCTTCGTCGGTCGCATCCTCGACTGGTACAAGAAGAGCACCGGCCGCGACAGCTACCCCGGCCCGGAAGACCCCGGCGTGGTCTCGGTCACCAAGATCTTCAACTACTACAAGGCTCACGGCTACACCACGGAGGTCATGGGTGCCAGCTTCCGCAACGTCGATGAAATCGTTGAGCTGGCCGGCTGTGACCTGCTGACGATCTCCCCCAAGCTGCTGGATCAGCTGCGCAATCAAGAGGGGAACCTGGTGCGCAAACTCGACGGGGCCAACCCCAGCACCGATGTGGACAAGCTGAGCATCAATGCCACCAGCTTTGAGCAGATGATGGGAGAAGACCAGATGGCGCACGAAAAGCTCGCCGAAGGAATCCAGGGCTTCACCAAGGCGATCGAAACCCTCGAGGCCCAGCTGGCCCACCGCATGGCTGTGCTGGAAGGCGGCGCCGCCTTCGCCCATGCCGCCCAGGAGATCTTCCTACTCAACGACCTTGATGGCGATGGCTGCATCTGCCGGGAGGAATGGCTGGGCAGTGACGCGGTGTTCGATGCACTGGACTCGGATCACGACGGCAAGCTGCACCCGGAAGATGTCCGCGCTGGCCTTGGGGCTGCCCTGGCAGCGGTGCGCTGAGCCGGCCTTCAAGGCCAGGTCGGACAGCGGCCGGAGCGCCGGGGGGCGAGCAGCGCGAGACGGTTCTGCTGCAGGGGATTGAAGTTGTCATCGCTGGCGAGCAGCAGTGTGGGCCTGCCGTCATCCAAGGTGGGCCCGGCTTCTAAGGCTTCCCAGTTGTCGGGCTCAAGCCCAAGCCGCTGCAGATTCCAGCTGGCACTGGGGGCCAGCGCCGGTGTGGCTTGTTGATTGAGCGCCAGCGGTGGCAGCAGCGTAAGGCGGTTGCGCCATTGGTCCGGCTCGGCGTAGCCACGCCAGAGCGCTAGCAGCGGGGGCGTTCGCTTCTGCCTGGACGGAACCGTCGGAGCGGCAGGCAACAGGGCCGTCAAGCCCCAATGGGCCGCAAAGCCTGAGGCAGGCGAGACCAACAGAGGCGTTCCCAGCGGTGAATAGGCCACTTGTGGTCCCTGCAAATCAGCCAGCAGCAGGCGCAAATGACGACCTGGATCCTGCTGCAGAGGGGACTCAGCAGCCAGCAGCAGCCGCTTTGGCGCGAGGGCCACAAGCGCTTCAGGGCCTTTGTTGGAACGCATCCCCTTGCCTGGGGTGGGTTGCCAGCCATCGGGCAGTGCTGCGCGCTGCACGACGCGGAAGCCACCGGCATCGGTGAGTTCAAGGGCCAGCAGCGCGGCAGGAGGTTGCTGGCCAGAACGCCCTTCACTGGCCATCCAAAAGCGGCTGCCTTGGCCTGGACGCACAAGGGCTTCAGCATCGAGGCGGCCGCTGCCCTGCTCCAGCAGCGCCTTGGCGGGCTTGAGCTCGAACTGGGGCTGGCGCACACTGCCGCCCCATCGCAACTCCAGGCTGTGAGTGCGCGGCGCATCACTGAGCAGCCACAGCCGCCGCGAACGCCATTCGAGCTCCATGCCTGAAAACCCGCCCAGCGGCACCCCTGCGGCCTGCCTCGGCAAGGTGTGCTGCCAGAGCAACTCCCAACCAGCGCTGAGCGGACAGGGGAGCAGCAGCTCAATCACGACTTCACCCCAAGCAATCCGCCGCCCAAACGGCGAATCACCCGTTGCGCGATATCGCCATAGCCCATCTCACCACTCAGGATCTGGGCGATACGACGGGGGGCGGTGGGTCGTTTGATGCCCAGCTGGTAGCCCACCTTGGGAAAGCGGTAGAAGACCTGGCCGATGCGACGGCCCCAGCTCATGGATTCACCCCACTCCCGCCGCATGGCTGCGGTGTACCCGCCCAGGGCATCGGAGTCGCCGGCCAGGTCGCGGTCCACCGCTTCTGCAGCGCGTAAACCCGACAGCAGTGCTGGCCTCAGGCCCTCGGCAAGAAATGGATCCGCCAGTGAGGCCGCATCGCCAATGACCACCACTCCAGGCCGGTGCAGGGGGTGGTGGCCGTTCCACACCCGCAGCGGCCAGCGCCGCCGCTCACCCGCATCAGCCTTGAGACCAAGGTCGGGCAGCAATTGCTCCAGCACGGCGTTGTAGTCACCGTCGCTCTGCCCCAAGAAGGTGCCGACGCCGATGCTGTAACCCCCATGGCGGGGGAAACACCAGCAAAACCCATGCTTGACCAGGCCAAATTCAAACCGGGCGGTCTGGGGCTCACTCACGGCCCCTTCCACCTCAACGGCGAGGGCTGAGGCGAGCCTCGGCCTTGGATCCCCCACCCCAAGCTGACGGGCCAAAGTGCCATGGGAACCATGGGCCAGCACCAACCGGCGACACTTGAGGTGCCGTTCCCCCTCGGGGCCGCTGAGGGTCAGCTGCCAGCCATCGCCATCACGGCAGGCCTCACGCACAGCATGACCCTCTAGGCGCTCGGCGCCCTCGCGGCCAGCCTGATCCGCCAGATAGCCGTCGAGGGCATCGCGGCGCACGATCCAAAAGGGTGCCTCACCGGGGAGATCAGCGATCACAGGATCCTCAAGGCACCAGGTGAAGCGCACCTGATCAATCACCCGATCGACCGCTGGGGTCAGATCAAACGGAAACCAGTTCTGCACCGATGCCGCCATGCCACCGCCGCAGGGCTTGGCACGCGGCAGCGGTCGCTCATCCAGCAGCACCACTCGGTGACCACGACTGGCCAAATGAAATGCTGCGGCAGCACCGGCAGCACCCGCGCCAACGACGGCAACGGAGACACTCACACCTTGAGGATGTCGGCTTCTTTATCAGCGAGAAGTTTCTCCAGTTCAGCAATGGACTTGTCGGTCTGCTTCTGGACCTTGTCCTGCTCATCACGGCTTAGGTCTTCGGAGAGCTCACCCTCCTTCTCCTGCTTTTTAATCTGGTCAATAGCATCGCGGCGCAGGTTGCGCAGCGCCACCTTGCCCTCCTCGGCGTACTTGGACGCGAGCTTGCACAGCTCCTTGCGCCGCTCCTCGGTGAGGGGGGGAATGTTGATGCGGATCAGCTTGCCGTCATTGTTGGGCGTGAGGCCCAGATCACTGGTGGCGATCGCCTTCTCGATCATCGCCATCGCGCTCATGTCGAAGGGCTGGATCTGGATCGTCTGCGCATCAGGGGCCGAGACCGTCGCCAGAGACTTCAACGGGGTGTCAGCGCCGTAGTACTCAACAACAATCTTGTCGAGCAAGGACGTATTGGCCCGCCCGGTGCGGATGGTGTTGAAGTTGCGCTGGGTGGCTTCCAGCGACTTGCGCATGCTGGCGACGAGATCCATGGTCAAGCGGCGGGGGTGATGCGGGTGCCGATCGGTTCACCTGCGACGG
>MDTB01058966.1_pt1 | contig 11709 bp, 15 predicted proteins | sample 811161 | NCBI WGS metagenome assembly MDTB01 (sample SAMN05326650, study PRJNA326480) | marine metagenome | isolation source: seawater | place: Mediterranean Sea | collected 2009
ACAAAAATTTGGTTCAATATTCTTAGCTCGTCTTATAGTTTCGTCTATGTGCATGATATCTGATGGACAAATATCCACGCAGTGACCACAGCCATCGCATCGAGTCATGTATACAAAAGTTGACATAAATTATTTTTTTCCTCCATTTTTAATTAACATAAATTTCCTAATAATGCTTTGGTTGTTCTCTTTTTATACCCAACCCAAACTGTTGTGGGGCTTCAGCTGGTGGTGGCAAATTGTCTCTAGAACCATCTGCTTCAGCTAAATTTTTTTGAATTGCAGCTCCTGGTTTATAGAACATGTGTGCAAATTTAGACCAATAAACACCTCCGAATAAAATTAAATTAGAAATTATATATAAAATGAGAAATAAATAACTTAAACCTGTAATTCCAGAATATTGAGTGTATGACCAAGCCAAGCCAAATGTTGCACAAGCTAGAAGAGCTAAAACAAATAAATCTGCTTTAATTATCCTGTACCAAGGATGAGCTTCTGCTAAAACATCTACTCTTAAGAAAAACCAAAACCAATAACCTCCTAAACAAGTAACTATTGCACCCACATGCCACATTATTGTTAAACTTGATGGCGTAGATGAACCAGCTGTTGGAAATAAAAATATTAATAAAGCAGATGTTATCCAAAAAATAATTGTGCCATACATCCCTAATACATGAGCAACTCTTCTTTTACCTCTTCCTAATTCAGCCGTTGTTGCAATATCATGTGCTACTGTTTTTAATATTACTGAAGTTCTTTGACTTGTTGAGAGCTCAACTTTTGCATTTTTTTTTGCTTTTTTTGCATTGTCGAAGAAATACTTTACATTTTTTTTATGAATTATATCCATCAAAGTCCCGATAGCTACTAGACAAACCATTAAAATGGTAAAGCCTTGAATTGCTACTGGTGAAATTAAATCTGTTATCCCAGAAAATGGATTGTTATAAAACATATTGTAATTATCCCCCTTGAATTTCAGTATTTTATATATTTCACTTGTAACTAGGTCAAGTGAGAACAGTTCTCAATTATTATAGTTTGCCGTCTTTTCTCATCTGTTCTCTTATCTTAGTTGCAGAGATTTGTTGTGTTTCTTCATCAAGTACTATTTCTTCTATTTTGTATCCAACACCTCTGCCATAACAGATATTGGTTATGTTAGGAACTAAAGTCACTTGTATTCTATTTTTGTAATCTTTTAAAGCCTCCAAAATATTTCTTTTAACTGTTTCGAAATCGAATGGGTTGTCATCTACACCTTTTACATCTCTAACCATTATATTTACTTGGCCAGTTTTTTTTAAAATTTGCTCAAATAATTTTTGGTGACCGCCATGCCACGGTTGCCAGCGACCCAACATCTGAGCAGTAGGAAATTTGTTATCCCAAACATGATTATCATTTTTCATTTTTGTAATTTTTATGCGGCTACTTGAAGCTTATATTTAGTAGTCATTCCACTTAAAAAGTTCCAAAGGTATCTTGCAGTTAAAATAGATGCTTTTTCAGCTTTTTTTTGTTCTTCTACGGAGAGACTATCGAGAAGTTTTTCACACTCAGCTCTATGTACAACATCCGCAGATTTGTGAGCTTCAAAAAATTCTAAGCCTTCTTTAGAACTTACTCCATAAAATTTTTTTAAACCTTGAATTTTCGTTTCAGCTATTTCGGGTATTTGTCTTTCATATGTGTAAAGTGAAGCAAGACCTTCTGCATATGATGATCTTGCTTGGTGAAAAAAATTATCTATCATATCTTTGGTAAACCAGTCAGGCTCAACATCGTCTATTTTATCTTTATCTGCACCTACTGCCACAGCAAAATTTTTCCACAACTTAGGATGATCTCCTGAAGAATTTTCTTCATCATTTAAATTTTCTAAAAGAATTTTTCTTTTTTCAATGTCATCGCATATTGAATGGGTCGCACTTATATATCTAGGAAAAGCTTTTACATGTTGATAATATTGTTCTGCGTAATCTTTAATAATTTCTCTTGTAAGCTTTCCTTCGTTCCAAAATATTTGGTAAAAAGGGTGTTTTAATAAATGGTATCTGTCTAATTCTAAGTTTAATTTTTTTGAAAACATATTTATCCTTTGTTGATGAAGACTATAAAGGGATCCTTAGAAAATCAATGTAAAATTTGTCCACAGACAGTGGGTTTGAAGTATTGAATGTTCACCTTTTGATTCACTTTTGATTCCTCTTGGGACTCAAAATACAACCCTAAATGGTGTTATCCACACGTACTATACGACTTTCGTCAATCGGGTAATGAACAAGGGTTGCGAATATAGATAGAGCAATTGCGATATACCAAGCATAATCATATGAGCCATATAAATCATAAAAATATCCTCCTAAAAATGCTCCTGCAAAAGCTCCAAACTGATGACATAAAAAAACAACTCCAAAAAGTGTGCTTAAATATTTAGTTCCAAAAATTTGTGCTACAATTCCATTTGTAGGAGGAACTGTAGAAAGCCAAAGAAGTCCGAAGGTAATTCCAAAAATAATTGAATTTAATAATGAGGGTGGAGAAAAAATAAATACACAAATACTTATAGCTCTAAGCGCGTAAAGAATGCTTAACAAATTTTTCTTTTTATATTTTGTTCCGAGATAACCCATACCTAAAGTACCAAAAATATTAAACAAACCGATTAATGCCAAAATTATTGTTGCAGACCAACCTCCCATACCTCTATCTTGCATATAACCAGGAATATGTGTCCCAACTAGTGTAATTTGAAATCCACAAACAAAAAATCCTAAAACTAATAAAATATACCCTCTATGTGCAAAGGCCTCTTTAAGTGCTGAAGAAAAAGTTTGATCTCTATCTGCTTGAGATGAATTTATAATAGTTTTGGAAGGAAGTAAAAAGAGAGAAGCTATCAATCCAAAAGCTATAAAGTACATGAAATATTTTAATGTTTGTTCCCAACCAACTTCTCCAAGACTATATTGTGTAAAAAGTGGAGATAAAAAATATCCAATAGAAGCTGCTGCAGTAACGTAACCAGTTGCTAAAGTTCTAGTCTCATTTGGAAAATGTTTTCCAACTTCTGAAACTGGTACACCTATAGCCGTAGCTCCCAACGCTGTGCCAACTAACACACCTAAACTTATCTGAAAATAAATCCCAGTATTTGGTCCAGCATAAAGCATGTAAATCCCTAAACCAAAAATAATAAAACCAATAAATACAGCTTTACTACCTCCAAATTTATCAGCTAAGAAACCAAATATTGGAGCAAAAATTCCCCAGAACAACATTTGAATTCCAATAGCTAATCCAAATTCAGTTCTGGTACAACCAATGCCTTCTTCAAAGGCTTTAAAAAATAACCCAAAGGTTTGCCTTAACCCCATCGAAATTAGGATTATGGTACAGGCTGAAATTAAAACTATAAGAGCTAATCTATTGGGGATAAATTTTATCATTATTTTAAATATCTTAAAGCATTCTTGATATCCATTATCAAATCTTTAGGATCTTCAAGACCAATATGTAGTCTGACAATATGAAGATCTCTACTATTATATTTTTTATGTTCTCTTTGTATATCTTGATACACAGCTAGACTTTCGAATCCTCCCCAGCTGTATCCTATTCCAAATAATTTTAATGAATTAATAAATTTAAATACTGAATTTTTACTTTTTGCTTTTATAACTAAACCCAACAAACCAGTCGCACCTTTGTAATACTTTTTCCAGTTTTTATAATTTTTTGTGCCTTTTTTATAGGGATATAAAATTTCTACAATTTTTTTTTGTTTAGCTAAAAATTTTATAACTACTTTTGTATTTTTTTCATGTCTTTCAAGTCTCACATCTAAAGTTCTTAACCCTCTTATAACTAAATAAGCATCATCTGGAGAAGCTCTATATCCTGAAACACGATTGTAAAAATTTACTTTTTGAAAAACTTTTTTATTAACAGCTAGAGTACCTACCATTACATCTGAATGACCTGAAAAATATTTTGTTGCTGAAGAAATTGACATATCAAAGCCAATATCCAGAGGTTTGAGATACAACGGGGTTCCCCATGTATTATCTAAAACAGTTATAATATTATTTTTTTTCGCAAGTTTTGCTATTGCTGATAAATCTTGAAATTCAAAAGTATTACTACCTGGATTTTCAACAAAGATCATTTTTGTTTTTTTTGTTATCTTATTTTTTAAGTCTCGAATATCATCTGGATTATAAAATTGTGCTTTTACCCTAAATTCTTTAAGAAGTTTTGAAGTTATCATTCTAGTAGGAAAATAAACACTGTCAGTTACAATTATTTCATCACCTGGTCTGCATATACTCATAATTGATAGAGCTACAGAGGCAAATCCTGATGGAGTTAAAAATACATGATGAGCTTTTTCTAATTCTACAATTATATTTTGCAATTGAGTAGTGGTCTGTGTACCAGCTCTTCCATAATCATAATAATCTACTCTTTTATTCTTAGAAGGATTTTTATGTCTTAAAAGCTCCTGCATACTTTTAAAGAATATTGTAGAAGCTCTTACGACTGCAGGATTTGCAGATCTATTTAGTTTATCTTGCGCGGTATGTTTTAAAAATGTGCTTATGGACTTTTTCATAAAATAAGTATATTTCAACTTTATATAAGTTTTAACGAATTGAATATGAAAAAAAGGAGGCAAAAATATGGGTTATCCTAAAAAGCATCGTGGTAGAAGAAAAATTGGCTCTAAAAAAAGAAGAGCAAGAAAAAGAAACAAGAGAAAATAATTTAATAAATATATGCAAGAAATAGCTCAAATTAAAAAGTTGAGTTTATGGATATTCTTTGTGCCACTGGTAGGTATCAATTTTTGTCTTTTTATTTCTGTGAACTATTCATTTTTTGAAAATACTATCTTTGTAGTTGATCAAATAGGTAGATCAGGATTTTCTATACCTTATTTTGATGGAAGCTTATCTATAAGCAGAGCTTCCAGAACTTTCCCACAATACTTGGTGTTTAAACCAACAATGATTATTACTGGTGTTTTATTAATTTTGTATTGGAACAAAACAAATATTCTAGTAAATAAATTTCGTAATTCTATTAATCAAAATAATAATTTTAAATATTTTGGTGTTGTATCAGCAGTTCTTTTAATAATTCACTCAATTTTTCTCGGTATAGAAATAGATATTAAGTTTGTCAAATTATTCAAAAGGTTAGTGCTTTTAGGTTTTATTATTTGCGAATTGATTGCACAGGGTTTTTTAGTAAAAAATTTTTATGCAATTAAAAGTTTAATTAAAGGTTTTTACAATCCTAAAATTTTAACTTTAAAAATAATATTAGTTTCTTTATTAATATTAATTGCAATAGTAGTTTCTCCAATTTTAAGTAATAACGATTATGTTCACCTTAAGCACGGTTTAGAGTGGAATTATTTTATTGGTATAATATTATTTTATTTTCTTACTAGTTTATTCTGGAGAAGAACCACATAAACTTCTGAGCTTTCGCTCAGAAATTTAGTAGTTTTGGTCCGTCGTTGTAGGCGCTACCGCCGAACCCGTCGATCAACTATTTTAGCGCTACTCAGTTGACCTTTCTGCCCTTTAAGCTTGAACCTCTCGGCTTTTCCTTAAATGGCCAGTTAAGAGTTGCCTCTTAATTAAAAACATTAAAACATATCGTTAAAATTATTGTATCACTTTATGCGTGTAAGAATAACTGCTGTTAATTATGTGGGTAAATTTTTGTTGTATGTCTTATGTATCCAACCACCACCTAAAACTTTATCCCCAACCACATCTTTAGAATAAAAAACACAAGCTTGTCCTGGTGAAATTCCACTTTCTTCATCCAAGATTTCAACTAAACCTCTATCTTTTTTGATATTTATTTTTGCTTTAAGAAGTTTTCCAGTAGACCTGACTTTAATATTAATTATTTGATTAAAATCCTCTTTTGATCCTAAAATATTTAGATCTCTTAATTCAATATTATTTATGATTAAAGACTCCTTTGGTCCAACGATTATTTGATTTTTATCCGCGTCTATTTTAATTACATATAAAGGATTTTTATAAGCTATTTTTATTCCTTTTCTTTGGCCTATTGTATAATTTATAATCCCGTCATGATGACCTAATTTATTGCCGTTTATTCCAATAATGTCACCTGATTTAAATGATTCTGGTCTAAAATTTTTAATTACAGAACTATAATCACCATTTGGCACAAAACATATATCCTGACTATCAGGTTTATCAGCAACATTTAAATTTAATTTTTTTGCAATTGATCTTGTTTCACTTTTTTCTACTTCCCCAAGTGGAAATCTAAGAAAATCAAGCTGTTCTTGAGATGTGCTAAATAAAAAATAACTCTGATCTCTGTTAGAGTCTTTGGCTCTATACATATTTGCTTTTCCATTATTTTTTTTCCTCACAACATAATGGCCGGTTACTAGCGCATCTGCATTTAAATCTTTAGCATACTTAAATAAATCTCTAAATTTAACTGTTTGATTGCATTGAACACAAGGAATGGGTGTTTCTCCTGCAACATAACTATCAATAAATGAATCTATAACTTCAGTTTTAAATTTTTTTTGATAAAATAAAATTTTATGGTCAATATCTAGTTGTTCGGAAACTCTTTTTGCGTCCAAAATATCTTGACCAGCACAGCATTGTCTTCCTGTTTTTAATTTTTTAATATCATCATATAATTTAAGAGTTATCCCTGTTACATTATATCCTTCATCCTTCATAATTCCTGCAACGACAGAAGAGTCTACTCCTCCTGACATTGCAACAACAACATGGGTATCTTTTTTAGACTTATTTATACCTAGAGAATTAATCATTTAATGTGTATATTATAGATTATTATTTTTTTCCATAATGCAATTTGATCTTGAACCAGGCGATTATGTTATAAATCCTCTAAATAAAGATTGGGGAATTGGCCAAATTCAGTCTATTATCAAAAATAAAGTCACTGTGAATTTTCAAAACTTTGGAAAACAAGTAATAAACATTAATATAATAAACTTAGAAAAAGTAAAAAATGAACAAGTCTAATTTAAAAGAAATTACGGAAAAATTAATTGATACTTTTGAACAAGCAGGAAAATTATCAATTGAATTATATAAAAAAGGATTAAAAATTGAAATCAAAGATGATAAATCTCCTGTAAGTAACGGTGATCTAGAAGTAAATCAATTAATAACAGACAAAATAAAAAATTTAACTCCAGATATTCCGATTATCTCAGAAGAAACTGTGGATTTAAAAAAAGAAAATACGTTCAAAACTTTTTGGTTAATTGATCCGATTGATGGCACTAAAGAATATATAGCTGGTAAAGATGAATACACTTTAAATGCATCTCTAGTGATTGATCAAATTCCAATTATAGGCTTAGTGGGAGTTCCAAAAAAAAATTCACTTTATTATACTTTTTCAAAAGGCCATAGTTACTTAAAACAGGGAGAAGTTATAAATAAAATAAATTGCACAAAAAAAAGTACTAAAAATAAAATAATTGCACTTTCTAGCACACATCAACCCTCTGAAATAATAGTGAAAAAATTAAAAGATTACAAAGTTACATCAATTGTAAAAATGGCCAGTTCATATAAATTTTGCGTAATAGCTTTAGGTGAGTTTGATATATACGCTGCAAGAGAAAGAGCCAATGAATGGGACTATGCAGCGGGTCATGCTGTGGCAGCAAATGCAGGGGCTATAATCACTACTTTGGATGGTAATCCTTTTTTATATGGTAAAAAAGATTACAGAAACCCAAGTTTACTAATATTAAGATCAAAAAATTTAAATGACTAAAACTATATTAATAATTATCATATCTGTTTCTATTTTTGGATTATTAATTTTTGTATTAGTAAGAAATGCTTTAAAAAAAAAAATTGATTATTTAGTTGAGGAAGAAAAAAAGAAAAAATCAAATAATCTTAATTAACTTATTAAACTCAACTACATCAAGATCTAAAACTCTTTTTGAAAGCTCAAAACTAAAGCCACCTCTTGCTAAAATACCCATATCTTTTTTATAAAATAATTCTCTATTAGCTTCTGGTCTTACAGCGCCAATTCTTCTTTTTTTACAAAGTTTCAATGCTGAAACAAAATCTGGTTCTATTTTATCTTCTTTTATTTTATCAATACTTTTTTTTATAAATTCATTTTTAATACCTTTAGCTCTAAGTGATTGATTTATTTTATTTAAAGAATATCCTCTTCTAAGAAACATTCTTGCTTTAGAGTCAGAATAAAGCTCATCATTTATTAACTGATTTTTTTCTAGATTAAGTAAAATTTCATCAATTATATTTGACACTTCTTTTTTGGATTGAGCACCTTTAATTTTTGTTAAATATTTTTTTAATAAATAAACCTTCAACTGTTGTTTTGAAGGGCTATATTTTTCAAGATAACCATATGCTAAATCCTTTAAATTTGTAGTTAAGTCTTCAAAATCTTTTTTATTTAATGTGGGATTCATTTATTTAATATACTATATTATTTTCAATGATAAATAACCTACATATATATCTGACATCAGAAAATATTTATCTTATTGCTAACTGGGGAGTAATACCCTTTTGGCTCTTACTGATTTTTGCGCCTCAACATACAGTCACAAAAATTTTTTCTCATTCAATAATCGTACCGCTAATTTTAGCTATAGCCTATGCATATTTAGCCTACCAAATTTATATAAATGACAATATTTTTGAAATTTTTGATTTATACTTTGGTTTAGACAATCTTTACGCAATATATTCAAATGAAAATTTTTTATTGATATTTTGGCTGCATTTTTTGTCTTTAAGTCTTTTTATAGGAGCGTGGATATCAAGAGATGGCTTGAAATATTCTATGCCAAGGTTTTTTATCATCATCTCTTTAATAATAACCTATTTTTCCGGGCCAATTGGTCTAGTAATTTACTGGATTTTTAGAATTTTTTACGCAAAAAAAATTAATTTTGATGAATAGAACTTTTGAATTTTATTTTGATTTTGTAAGTCCCTATTCTTTTTTAGCTCATAAAGAAATAAGAAAATTTGAAAAAAAATATTCTATTAAAGTAAAATATAAACCCTTTCTTTTAGGCGGTCTTCATAATTTGCATGGGATTAAAGCACCAGCATTTATCCCAGCTAAAGCAAAATTTATGATTAGAGATTGTAAAATTATAGCTGAAAAAAAAAATATTAAGTTTAAATTTAACTCTTATTTCCCGATAAAATCAGTAAATTTAATGAGGGGTGTACTAGTAGCAGAGGAAGACGATTTTCAAAGTTTTTATATCGATAATATTTTTAATTCTGTTTGGAAGGATGGAATTAACATGAATGATCAAAATATAATTGATAAAGTTATAAAAAATTTAGATATAAATCCTAAAACCTTTATTCTACGATCAACTTCACAAAATATTAAAGACAAATTAAAAAAAAAAACAAATGAAGCTTTTGAAAAAGGAATATTTGGGGCTCCAACTTTTTATATTAATAGCAAAATTTTTTGGGGACAGGATAGATTAGAATATGCAATAACAGAATATTTAAAATAATATTATTTTTTTTCTTTCACAATAGTTTCTATTCCAGAATTTTTTAAGGCATCAAATCCACCATTTACATGAGCAATATTTTTAAATCCCATATCTTGTAATGATTTTGTTGCTAAAGCAGATCTCATTCCTAATGCACAAAATAAGATTATTTTTTTCTCCTCATTAATTTTTTTATCTTTAAAGTACTGACTATTAGGATCTAACCAAAACTCTAACATTCCTCTTGGTATATGAGTTGCCTCTTTCAAAGTTCCTTCTCTCCAAAGTTCACGAATATCTCTTATATCAATTAGAGTAGCCTCTCCTTTTTCCAGCATTTTTTTAACCTCGATTGCATTAAGTGTTTTTATTTGCTTGTTTGCTTCATCAACAAGAACTTTAGAAGATTTTATATTCATGTTAATAATTATAAACTATTATGAAAAAAATTGAAAATAGATATAAACCTAGTTTCTTAAAAAAATCGTTTATAAAACTTTGTAGATTCCTTGGCTATGAGATAATTGATCAAAGTAATTTTATAATTCCAACTTCTGAAAAAAGAGTTAATGATACACTTAGTGTTCAGGGCGTAAAGTCTATAAATCTTCCGTTAGGAGAAGTTAAAATTACCAGATCTGTAACTGAGCTCGTAGTAATTTTTAGATCTTGTACTTCTATAAATATGCTTACACAGTCAAAAAAAAGAATTTTTGAAAAAGAAAAAAGTGAATACACTCTACGATCAATTAATTCTATTTTAAAATCTATTAATCAAGCAAAAAAAATATTTAAAAAGATAGATTTTAAGGTAATTGTTATTGATCATAATTCTAGTCAAATAAACATTGATAGCATTAAAAAGATTTTAAATGAGTCAGGTGTAAAAAATGAACTTATTAATTTGGACTTAAATGAATTTAAACAGAATATTAAAAAAACAAATGAAGAAAATAAATTAGTAACAGATAATCAAATATCAAACATGTCAAATATACGCAAATCTTTAGATATCTCAAAAAAATGTAAAGATTTAATTTATTTTGTAGAAGATGATTATATTCATGAATTAGAAGCTATTTCTGAAATGATCTACGCTTACGAAAGAATAGCTTCACAGATAAATTCTGAATTAATACTGTGTCCTACTGATTACCCTTTTCTTTATACAAAAGCTGGAATTACTGAAATTTATCTTGGAGAAAAATATCATTGGAGAAAAATAAATGAAACTCTGTGTACTTTTTTAACAAGCAAAACAATTGTAAATAATTATTGGAATGATTTAATTAGTATGTGTGAAGTTGAACATTATCCATTTGAATCTCCTTTACATAAAATTTATCAAAGAGAACTATGTATTTCCCCCATACCTTCATTAGCTCTTCATTTTACTAATGTAAATTCTGTTTATGGATTATCACCTAATGTTAATTGGGAAAAACTCTGGGAAGATAATAAAGTTTAAAATAAAAAAAGCCCGGTGAGGGAAACCGGGCTTTTTTTTAACTATTTTATAAAAATAGAATTTATTTAGTCTCTGATTGCGTAAGCTGTCACACCTATTTCAGATTTATCTGTACCTTGTTTTTCTGCTGCTTTACTAATTCTTAAACCAATTGTTGATTTAAAAGCTAAGAAGACCAAGTAAGAGAGTACAAAACTAAAAACACATACTGATATCGTTCCTATAAGTTGAGTTCCGAAAGAAGTATCGCTATTAGTTAATGGCACTACTAATGTTCCAAAAATTCCGGCAAACATGTGTACAGGTATTGCTCCTACCACATCATCTATACCGAAGCTTTCTAACATTTTAGTTCCAAAATACATTATTAACGCACCTATTGATCCAATAACTATTGCTAGACCAGGTGTTGGCGTCAATGGTTCTGCTGTAATTGCTACAAGACCGGCTAAGGCTCCATTCAACATCATAATGATATCCGTTTTGCCTCCAATAAGTCTTGTCACAGCTGCGCCAGTAACTGTTCCTGCGGCTCCAGCAAGATGGGTGTTTACTGCAATTTTTGATATCGCATTTACATCATCAAACGTACCCATAGCAAGTTGACTAAATCCATTAAATCCGAACCAGCCAAACCAAAGTAAAAATGTTCCTAAAGTTA
>MDTB01065251.1_pt1 | contig 11708 bp, 6 predicted proteins | sample 811161 | NCBI WGS metagenome assembly MDTB01 (sample SAMN05326650, study PRJNA326480) | marine metagenome | isolation source: seawater | place: Mediterranean Sea | collected 2009
GGTGTTCCCCTGCACCGGCGCCAACAAGTTTGGACTGGTGGAGGATATAGACGTGGATGACAAAGGATTGGTGTACGCTCCCACTGAACCTGGACTGGGCTATGAGATTGACTGGGAACGCCTGCGCCAGGGTCACAATGGAACGCTTCGTTGAACGAGAACCTCAGTAGACACACACAAGCCTTTGAGGAGGCGCTATGGACAATAAGATTGTACTGACGATACTGGGTTATCTGCCTGGTATTCTGCATGCACTCTGGCTGGTATTGCTGAAAGACTGAACTATCGGTCGCTCACGGAAGTCACCGTGAGTCATCATCATTGTGAGATCGTATACGCCCCCGTAGCGATCGCACATTGATGGAGATCGCGGATGGAGATCGCGCCTCCCTGGCAATGTTGTGCTCGGTTCAGGCTTTCGCATGATTCGCGACGGCCGAACCCGCGTACCTAAGTGGTGCACTTTTCGTATTCAGAAATACAGCACCTCGATAGAGAGCTGATAGTGAGCTGAAAGTGCGCTCAACCGGTGCAGACTCTCACCAGAATGTCGTCGGGTGAGGTCTTGTGAATGGCAGGAATCAATACTTCACAACGTCAAAACATCAAAATCGCACCAGATACTGCTCTTGTTGCGTATATAACTGAAATACAAAGATATTTTTGTAAGCCAGATGCGGGTTTTGCTTCTAAAGTGGTATCGCCGGGAAGGACGGTTTGGTAGTGTGCTCGTCCCCTAAATTTTTCGCGTCGTTCACGCTCTCAAAATGCTATCCACGAGTTTTCCACGCCGAATTTTGATGACGCTGGCAGTATGTCTGCTGGCGGCTTGCGGTGGTGGCGGGGATGCGGAAGAGACGACTGGCGTTGATATTACAGATCAGGGTTTCGCGGCGAGTGGCATATTTGGTGGCGATCTGGATGGCGTGGAGGTGCTACTCCTGTTGGATCAGGACGAGTTCTTCCTGCTTGCGGGTGAGGTGGCCGCCAGGGGCTCCTATGGGATCAGTCGCGTATCACTTTCCGGTGTGGGCAATGCGTTCAATCCGCTTGCGGAAGAACAAGCTCTCGGGACATTGTCGCTGTCGGGCGAATACAAAACAGACAGGCACCTGGAATTGACCTGGCGAATTGATGTGTCCGGTGCGACTGAGACACTCATCGTTGAGGCGACGCCCCTCTATTTTGAGCCTTCCCCCCTGGACAGTGTGTTGGGCGCATGGATCAATCAGGACAGCAGTAACCTGATCTTCTTCACGATCTCAGAAAACCGACAACCCATTGCTGGTAATGACTTTGTTACCCAGGTTGCTGACGAGACGGAAATCACGATCGCTGTGCTTGGGAATGACAGGGATGACGATGGCGACGCGATTCGCATCCAGGAGTTTGATGAAACCAGCGTGCGAGGCGGTCAGGTCAGCCTTGATGACAATGGCACGCCAGAGGATTTTGGTGATGACACACTGATTTACAGCATTCCGCCCGGTTTCGAGACAGGTACGGACTCATTTGAATACACCATCGAGGATGAAAACGACGACGTCGATCAGGCGCGAGTGGTGATTACGCTGCCGACTGAGTCTGTCGACCTGACACTCGATGTGTCTGCGTCTGATGAAACGCCGATGGCGGGGGACTCGATTGACATCATTGTGTCGGTCACCAATGCGGCAGAGGTCGATGCGAGGGCGCTGGTCTGGGTTCAGCTCGGGGATGGCATCGTGTATCGGGCCACTGATGCAGGTACTGACTTCGATCGCGAAACCGGATTCTGGGATGTAGAGGTCCCCGCGCTTGGAGAAGCGATACTGACGATCAACGGCGGGATAGATACCAATGGCAGCTTCACAACCAGTGCGGCGATCACATCCCAGAATCGACTCGAACTGAACGCAGCTGACAACGCCGATGAGATTACATTGATGCCAGGAGGCCTGACCGGGGTCATTCCTGAGATTCCACGTAGCGCCCAGGTTGAAGGGCTGGTGTTCTCATCACTGAGTCAGATTACGGGTGTGATCAGTGAAAGCAGTGACCAGATGAACGCTTACGGCATTGAGCTCCGGCTGGGAGCTGGGGGACTGGGAGGTAATGCTGCAGATTCGCCACCGTTTACCGGTTTCGTGATTCTGAGCGAGGAACTGGTCGTACCGGAAACTGAAGATGGTAGCGAAGCTGAACCGCAGCTGCGGGACTCGATGTTGATCCTGACCACGAGCTCAGAAGGAGTCTTTCTGAACAAGTTGTTCGGTGTTCGAGACGAGGAACTTGAAGGCAACGACGAAGAAGCTGATCAATAACAATAACGTCGGTACTGATAACGATGACAATAAAGGTGGGGCTGTGACGCAAATACGAAGGAAAGGACTGGGATGCCTGGCATTGCTCTGCGTCGGTTCGCTGGCATTTGCTGGAGAAGCGGAAACTGATGGCGTTGGGCCAGACGGCGAAACGATTGTCAGGGAATTTCAGGAAGAATCGCAGGTAGACGAGTCTACTATCGCGACTGAGACAGAATCCCTCGAAGCCATCGGCGAACCCTCGCCCGGTGCCGACGGTAATCTTGTCGAAGCCACGATTGAGGAGGCTGTCGCTGAGACGGTTGAAGGACTGGAAGAGGCTGTGGTTGAGATCGATGTGGCTGACGAGTCAGTCTCACCTATGCTTGCGAATGAGACTGTATCTGACGAATTGGGTCCGATTGAAGAACAGGCTGAAATCGCCGAGACGCCGGAAAGAAAGCGTCGATTCCTCATACTTCCCCGTCGAAAGCCCAAAGAAGAACCGGATATCGATGTCGTTTCACGACAGCTGGGCAGTGCGGCGGCACAGTTCGTAGCCACAGACGGCACCATCGAAGTTTCGTTAGAGGAACTTGCGTTGTCGTTGTCTGACTATCTTCGCCTGGTCGCAGTACGCAACGATCGTATCGCCTATCAGAAAATGGAGTGGGCCATTGCACGGTCAGGACTGGAGAGTGCAACCGGTATGCGGGAAGCGGCGCTGGTGGCGACCTATACACACACCGACAGTGAGACCCCGAATACCACAGAAGAGGAGTTCCGTCGTTCGTTTGCTGCAACCTTTGATGAGAAGAACGACGACTACAGCATCGGCGTTGAGAAAACGATGGCGACGGGTGCACGGGTCAACGTCAGCTACAACCTGCGTTCGCTGGACAATAACATCCAACCGGCACCAATCCGCGGTGAGGAAAACAAGGGATATCTCGGGATTTCCGTGACCCAGCCGATGATGCGCGGAGGTGGCGGCAGGTCTGTGGTTGAAGCACCGCTGCTTGTCGCGGAAAAGGAAGAATCGATTGCACTTCAGACGTTTCGTCAGGCGATGATGCAGGAAATTGCCAATGCCGCGTCGGTGTACTGGGATGCGTTTCTCGCAGAGAAAAAGCTGGGATTACGGCAGCGTTCTGTCGAGATCGCTGAGACGGTCGTGGAAGACGAGCGTGAACGTGGACGTTTTGGTCGAAGTGCGGAAACGGCCGTGCTGGACGTCGAATCCGCACTTGCGCAACGACGCGTACAGTACCTTTCTGCCCGTCAGGAGCTCCGTGCAGCGCGCAATGAGATGCATCGATTGATTGCAAGCCAACCGGATGCAGGTCTGTTACCGGAGGTATTGGACGAGGAACTGACCGAAGCGGTTGTACCCGAGCGGGATATCCTGCTTGCCAGTGCCTTTGAGTACCGCCCTGAGTACCGGGCGGGTCTGCTGCGTGCAGAAGCTGAGAAGGTGAAGGTCCGTTTCGCTCGAAACAATCGACTACCCCAGTTGGACCTGGTGGCGAGCTATGGTCTGAACAGCCTTGCGAGCTCTGTTGGGAACTCTGTTGAGGAACTCTGGAATGACACCCAGGACACATTGGTGGTGGGCATCGAGTTTCGTATGCCCCTGGGGGGCAACCGACAGGCGAGTGGAGAACTATCTGCCGCCCAGTTACGTCAGCGGCAAGCTTTGCTCGAAATCAAGGCCGCAGAAATTTCGATCCATAACTCGGTTGATACCGCTCGAAACAACATGTTGTCTGCTATCAGTCAGGTGGAGGAGCTCGACATGGTCCGAGAAACCAACGAGCGACTGCTGGCTGTAGAAATGGCTCGCTTTGAAGCCGGCCAGAGCAACAGCCGTGAACTACTGGACATCGAGGAACGTCTCAATCGCGCTATGGAACTCGATCTGGAAAGCAAAGTGAATCTGCAGAAGGCGCGGGTTGGTCTGGGTCTTTCGGATGGCACATTGCTCAGGATGTACGCTCTTGAAAGATAGGAACAGCAAGAACGGCAAGAACGTAACGTACGCAGGGATAGTCCTGGCTGGCCTGGTTTTCACTTCAGCACCAGCAACAGGTGCAAGCAGCGTGTGTATCACGGAGTCCTATAAGGACGCGATCTTGAGTTTTACGGTGCCTGGCCGTATTACCCGCATTCACCATCGTGCCGGTGCCGTCGTCTCGAGCGGTGACGTCATTGTGGATCTGGAGAACCGTGTCGAGACCCTGGAAGTTGAGCGACGTCGTTTGATCTGGGAGGACAAGTCGGATCTGAAGGCCGCGGAGGCCCAGCGAAAAACGTTCCGAGAGTTGTTGGCTGCGACGCAGGGATTGTACGAATCGACGGGTTCGGTGAGTCGCGAAGAGCTATCTCGGGCAGAACTGGAATTCAATTCCGCCGACGCGGAGTACAACCGGTTGCTCATCAGCGAACAGCGGGAAAAGGTCGAGTATCAGCTGGCGGAAGCGAGTCTGGCTCAGCGCTCATTAAAAGCACCGTTCAATGGAACGGTGGTTGAAGTGGCCCAGGACGAAGGTGAGATCAGTGAAGCCTATGAGCCCATCGTCCAGATCGTCGATGTCAGTCAGGGATTCCTGGTCTGCAACGTAGAAGAAGCCACCGGAAGAGACCTTTTGACCGGGGACGAACTGTCTTTTGAGATTCCCAAGGGTTCCGAAACGTTATCCGGGCAGGCGCTCGTGGAATATGTTTCTCCGGTTGTGGATTCGGCAAGTGGCCTGCTCAAGGTTCGCCTTCGATTCGACAACGAGGCAGGGCAGATTCGACCAGGAGTACCGGGTTACGTGACGCTACCGGAGCAACGCGTCACGATGACGGGTGGATGACCTGACATGAGCGTCATCGAAAACCAGCGTGATACGGACAACTGGCTAAGGGAGCTGCGCGCCATGCGCGACTTCAGTGGTGAACCCGTCGCCTTCTGGCCGAAGCTTCTTGAATATTTTGGCCGATACGCCGGTGGTCGGATGGTGCTGTTGTTTGCCCGCGATGAGGAGGCGGGCGACTGGCGGCGTCTGGGGGCCTGGCCGCGGAATCGTATGAACCAGTCAGCGACATCCTCCGATATGGTCGAGGCGACCCGGATTGCCGATCAGACGGTGACTGAAGAGGTGGTTGTAGAGTTTCTCGCGGGTGATGCTGAAGGTGCAGCAAGGGCTTCAATGGTGGGCTTTCAGCTTGACCTTGATGACGGCCAGAGGCAGGTTTCAATGGTGTTTTTCCTGGACGGCCTGAGCGACGACGAAATCCACCAGCTCGCAGAACGATTGCAGCTCCTGATGGATATTCCGGTGTTCTATCAGCACACGAGGCTCCTGCAGCAGGCGCGCGGAGATATTGTGCAGTTCGCCGAAACCATTGACCTCATGACACTGATGAACGAATGCGATCGTTTCATGAGCGCGGCCATGACTTTCTGCAATGAACTCGCCACACGCCATGAATGTGACCGGGTCACACTCGGTTGGCTCGATGGGACCTACATCCGGGTTCAGGCCATCAGTCACATGGAAAAATTTGAAAAGAAGATGGAAGCAATCCAACTGCTCGAAGCAGCGATGGAGGAATCGTTTGATCAAGACGAGGAGATCATTGCTCCGCCGGTTGATGAAACCGGGTCCGTGACCCGGGATCATGAGCAGTACCTGCGTGAACAGGGAGTCGGGCACATCGTATCGCTGCCGATTCGTGTCGATGATGCCGGGTGCGGTGTGGTATCGCTTGAACGCGAAAACGCGCCATTTACTGAAATCGAGACACGTGGCCTGCGACTGATGGTAGACCAGGCGAGCCGTCAGCTCTGGCAGCTGAAACGCCATGACCGTTGGTTTGGCGCACGTTTTGCGACCTGGGCACGCGAGAAGCTGGCGTGGTTCCTCGGAATGGATCACACCTTTGCGAAAGCGCTGGGGGTCGTTGTCTCTGGTATTTTGCTGTTTGTACTCTTCGGAACGCTGAACTACCGGGTTGAAGCCCCGTTCATTTTGAAGACAGATGCCGTCGCCTATGTGCCATCGCCCATCGATGGGTACGTCAGTGAAGTCGGTGTGGGCGTTGGTGATCTTGTCGACGAAGACGCCGTCTTGGTGCAACTTGATACGCGAGAGTTACGCCTGGAAGAGTCCATGGCGCTGGCGGACATCGCTCGTTATACCCGTGAAGCCGAGAAGGCGCGTGCTCAGGGTGCGCTGGCGGACATGCGGATTGCTGAAGCCTTGGTTGCACAATCGGAAGCGCAGCTGGCGAAGGTCCAACATCACATTGCCAGCGCTACGATGACCGCGCCGTTTGACGGTATCGTCGTTGAAGGTGACCTGAAGGAGATGTTGGGGGCACCCGTGCGCAAAGGGGATGTCCTGTTCAAACTGGCAGATGTTGATGAACTCTATGTGGAGCTGGACCTGCCTGAACGAGACATCCACGAGGTGGCCGAAGATCGTACCGGGCAGATTGCATTTGTCAGTCGGCCCGATCAGACCTTTGATATCCGTGTTGTGGAACTGGACCCAGCCGCCGTCACAAAAGAGCAGGGCAACGTGTTCCTGTTGCGTGCGGAAATTACTGATGACGTCGCAAGCTGGTGGCGCCCCGGAATGAGCGGCGTGGCGAAAGTGGATGTGGGTCCGCGAAACGTTTTCTGGATCCTGACGCATCGTACGGTCGATTTCTTCCGCCTGCTGTTGTGGTGGTAGCCCTGCGATGAGCGTTGTCGCCCCGACATTCAGCGAATCCTGGCATCGTGTGGCAGGTGTCAAAGCGTCTCTTCGACCGACCGTCCATGCGCGCCGTCAGAAGTTTCGGGGCGAAGATTGGTACGTGCTCCAGGATGCGTTCAATAACCAGTTTTTCCGACTGAGACCGGAAGCCTATGACTTCGTGGCGAGGCTGCGCCCGGACAAAACGGTGGAAGAAGTGTGGCTGGCAACGCTGGAACAGGATCCGGACAACGCACCAGGCCAGGAGGAAGCCATTCGACTTCTGACCCAGTTGCACTTCGCCAACCTGCTGTTCTACGACAAACCATCGGACAGTGACCAGTTTTTTGAACGCTACAGGCAACGAAAGCAACGCGAGCTACGTTCCAAGTTGCTGGCAATCATGTTTGTGCGTATTCCGCTGTTTGACCCGGATCGTTTCCTGAGACGCATCAGTCCGTGGACACGCCATTTGTTCTCCTGGTGGGGCGCGTTGCTCTGGCTGGTGGTCGTTGGTTTGGGACTGAAGGTTGTTTTTGACAACTTTGATGCCGCGCTCGAACAATCGGAGGGGATTCTCGCACCGGGGAATCTGTTCCTTCTGTACTTCGGGATGGTGGTGATCAAGTCACTGCATGAACTGGGGCACGCCATCACGTGTCGACACTATGGTGGTGAGGTGCATATCCTGGGGGTCATGCTGCTTGTGTTCACTCCCTTGCCGTACATGGATGCAACATCCAGCTGGTCGTTCCGCAGTCGAGGTGAACGGGCACTGGTTGGGGCTGCGGGTATGGTCACAGAGCTCTTTATAGCCGCGATTGCGGTATTTGTGTGGGCCGCGACAGGTCCGGGAATTGTGCACAGCGTCGCCTACAATATGATGTTTGTGGCGTCGGTCTCCACGATCATCTTCAACGCGAACCCGCTGCTGAAATTTGACGGCTACTACATCCTTTCGGATCTGGCGGACCTTCCCAATCTCTACACGCGCTCCCGCAAACAGTGGGCGTATCTGTCCGAGAAGATCCTGTTTGGCGTCAAGAATGTGGTGGCGGTGGCAGAGTCCGAGAAGGAAGCGATCTGGCTGACCATCTATGGCGCCGTCAGCGGCATGTATCGTGTGTTGGTGTTCGCAGGAATCATCATCTTCGTGGCAGACAAATACCTGCTGCTGGGCCTTCTGATGGTGGTGATCCTGGTGGTTGCCTGGATCCTGGTGCCACCGTACAAGCTGGTGAAATACCTTGCGACCAGCCCGCGCATTGAACGAACCCGGGGAAGGGCGCTTGGTGTCACCTCGGGGCTTATTGTCGGTATCCTGTTGCTCACCGCGATCATTCCGCTGCCCAATCGGTTTCGTGTCCCAGGTGTTGTTGAAGCCCAGCAGCATGTGATGGTGACAACGGACGTCGCGGGCGTCATTGAAGAGGTTCTCGCGCAAAATGGTAGTCGGGTCGCGGCGGGCGATGCGCTGGTACGCCTCAGTAACTGGGAGATCGAGAACGATATCGCAGCGGTCACTGCGCAGAAACGACAGCTCGAAGCGACAGAACAATGGGCGCGTGGCGAGCGAGTGAGTGACTTGAAGCCACTGGCGGAGCGCAAGATTGTCATCGATCAGCAATTGGCAGACCTGTCAGCCCAGCAGGACAGCCTTGTGTTGCGTGCCCGGGCGGATGGTATCTGGATTGCGCCACGTCTCAAGGACCAGGTGGGCTCGTGGCAACCTCGCGGCACGCAGATGGGCCAGCTCGTTGATCCCTCAGGCTTTCGGTTCGCGGCGGTCGTACCCCAGGATGAAGCGGCCAATCTGTTTGTCGACGATATTCACCGTGCAGAAGTGAGGCTCACAGGTACCGCTGGCATCAATCACGAAGTGACGGACCTGGAGATCATTCCGTTCCAGTCTCAGCAGTTACCCTCCGCAGCACTGAGCTGGCTGGCTGGTGGCGAGGTCATGACGGCAAGTGATGATGAGAGTGGCCTTCGAAGCACCGAACCCTTCTTTCTCATCTACTCTCAGTTCGGACAACGGGATTCGACACTGTTCCATGGCCAGTCCGGGCGACTTCGTTTGTCCCTGTCTGCCGAGCCTCTGCTCTGGCAGCTGTGGCGAGAGGTCCGCCAATTGGTACAGAAGCGCTATCAGATCTGACTATGCTGCCAAGTACGGACTACCGACGCACCTGGATCCCGCGTCCTGACAAGATCAGTGAAGGACTGGATGCCGCGCTCGAGTATGTGGTGGGCGGTTACCGCCGGTCGCAGCGGTTCCGCGCGGAGCTTGAGCGTGCGGCAGAAAGCATCCACGCGAGTGGGATGAAAGCGGCGAAGTTGACGGACCGACAACTGAAGATCGGATTGGCTGAGTCGCGCGACGCGGTGAGGCGCTCTGGCCCCGGGATGGCGCGTGTCGTTGAGGAAGCGCTACCGTATGTTGCGGAAGCCGCTTCGCGGACCGTCGGACTGAAACCGTATCCGGTTCAGATCATGGCCGCGCTGGCGCTGGATCGTGGCTATCTGGCGGAGATGGCCACGGGGGAGGGCAAAAGCCTCACTGCGGCGATTGCAGGTGTTATGGCGGGATGGTCAGGACGGCCCTGTCACATTCTGACGACCAACGATTATCTCGCTGGTCGAGATGCCTGGGAATTCAATAGTCTGTATCGCTACTGTGGGTTAACGGCTGGGGCGGTAGTCGGAGAACTGGATCCCGCAAAACGTAAAGAGCTCTATGGCCACGATGTGGTTTACACAACCAGCAAGGAATTGTTGGCGGATTTTCTCAGGGACCGCATCTATCTGGGTCAATTACATCACCCTCAGCGGCGGTTGTTGCGCGAAATCCTCGAACCGTACCGTCGCATCGGTGATGGTGTTGTGCTTCGTGGGATTGATACCGCGATCATAGATGAAGCGGACAGCGTGATGATCGACGAAGCTGTGACGCCCCTGATCATTTCCACGCAGCAGGAAAACCAGTGGCTCGTCGATGCAACAAATGCTGCGGGTGGGCTCGTGAATCTTTTTGAATCCGATGACTACACGATCGACCAGAAATATCGGGAGATTGAGTTCAAGGAGACTGGCCTTGATCGACTCGCAGAGATGAGTACGGAGCTCCCACCCATCTGGCGGGGGGCCTCCCGTCGAGAGGAAATCATGCGCCAGGCGCTGGTTGCGCGACAGTTCTACCATCTCGATCAGCACTATGTGATACAGGATGGCAAGATCGTTATTGTGGATGAGTTCACCGGACGTCTGATGCATTCGCGTTCCTGGGGGAACGGGCTGCACCAGGCGGTGGAAGCGAAGGAAGGTCTGGAGCTGACGGCGCCAACAGAGACCCTGGCGAGATTGAGTTTTCAGCGCTTCTTCCGCTTGTTCAGACGTCTCTCGGGTATGACCGGCACCGCGAAGGAGGCATCAGCGGAGTTCTGGCACATCTACCGCCTGCCGGTGATCTCGATTCCGACCCATCGTCCATTGATCCGTGATCATCTGCCGCCCGCCTATTTCCAGCGTGCCGATGACAAGTGGCAGTCGATATTGCAGGAAATCGAGCAGATCCATGGTCAGGGGCGGCCTGTGCTCGTGGGCACTCGTAGCGTCAACAGCAGCCGGATGATCGCCGACCTGCTGGACCATGCCTGTATTCCTTATCGCCTGCTCAACGCAACTCACCATGCCGATGAAGCCACGATCATTAAACAGGCCGGTCAGGGGCAGAAAATCACCATTGCGACCAACATGGCGGGTCGTGGAACGGATATCAAACTGACCCAGGACGTGGTGAAACTGGGCGGTCTGCACGTGATCGTGGCGGAGCGGAACGAATCCGGCAGAATCGACCGGCAGTTGGTCGGGCGCTGCGCCCGTCAGGGTGACCCCGGCAGCAGCCGGGTCTTTGCCAGCCTGGAAGATGATCTGATCACTCGGTATGGGAGTCGCAGCGTACGCAAACTTGCAGATCTCGCCTTTGATCAACAGCGGATAGAGCCGCGGATGCTACTCAACCACGCTTTCAATCGCGCCGCCGATTCGGCGCAGAAACTGGCTTATCAGCGTCGCAAGACCGTACTTCGGACCGACACCTGGCTGGATGATGCGCTCATTTTTGCAGGTTCTGACGGCGTTCACTGATACTCCTGAGACACGGTTTTTGTGCTCTATTGTGGTGCTATGGCCGAATTTTCGATGTTCATGAACAAGGAGTCACGACGCGAAAACAGCGGTGTCGAATTCCTTTACGCTCTACAGAAAGTTCGTTTTCGCCTTGTTTCAGGCACTCAAATCCGGCAACCCCAGTCTCCATCGGCATTTCAGCGCATGACTTAAACGGTTTCCGAAAGAAGCTTGCAAACGCCGGATCAGCGGCTCAATAATCGATCCCCTGGCTCTGAAAAAGGGGCCCCATGAACAGGTTATTTAGTACGGTCTGATGCGACGCCGAACGGGTAAAACATTTGAGCTAGAGACGCTGGAAGAGAGAATTCTCCTCTCCGGCGATCCCCTGCTTGATCCGCTCGCAGCGCTGGAATCAGATCGCGACAGAGAGGATTTGTTTTTGGCGCCGGGCGTCCCCGCCGCCGAGAACGATGTCCTGCTTGAGACAGAAACGACGACTGCGGATCGGGTGACCTATAACCCGGCAAGTGATCTGCTTGCGGGTCTGACCAATACCGACGATACCGAA
>MDTB01151632.1_pt1 | contig 11708 bp, 10 predicted proteins | sample 811161 | NCBI WGS metagenome assembly MDTB01 (sample SAMN05326650, study PRJNA326480) | marine metagenome | isolation source: seawater | place: Mediterranean Sea | collected 2009
CTTGCATATTCTTTGGAGTCGGTAGAAATAATAACTCTGTCTATATACTTACATTTTTTTGCTGCCAATATAGACCATGCTATTAATGGATGACCATTAAGTTTAGAAATATTTTTATCTGACACACCCTTTGAGCCACTTCTAGCTGGGATTATTGCATATATACTCTTCATGACTTATGTGTATTTATTTTTAAATTGAAAGGTTCTAACTTTTCATTAATTATTTTTAAATCTTCATCATTTATAAATAATATTTTTGGGTATTTTATAAGTATTAAGATCATGACTGTAATATTAATAATAAAATTTAAAATTAAACTGACTAATGAATCGTTTGAAAAAGATGTTACTGAAATTATTAAACTCACAAATTGATAGGAAAAAAATGATATTGCAAAAATAAAAATTGGAATAAACAATAAATGAAGCATTGCAGGATTAAAATTTAAAAGCTTTGATACCGAAATGCTTGACATAAATACATATATAAAAGTAACAATTATAAGAACTAATGCCATCATTTCAGATATTCTGATATCTCCGCTTGTGTAATTTAACAATATATAAATTCCGGAAAACGCAAAAATTATAAATAATATGCCTTGAAAGATAGCAAGCTTGGATAGAATATTTGTTTTTTCAGTCGCGTAAAATACCACTCCATTTAATTGACCAAATAGTTGCAATATTGGATAGATGCATATTAACCTCATTGTATTTGCTGCATCTTCATAAGGTTCAAGATATAAAACTAATATTATATTTCTGGATTGAAAAGTTAAATAAAAAGAAAATACACAAACAAAAATCAAGAAATATTTGCAAGTTTTTATATACAATTCTGCTGCTGCAGCAGTTCCTTTATTCTTATAGCTATCTGCTATTTCTTTCCAAAAAATATTCATTATTGATGTAAGAAACATAATGACAATCAAATTAAACTGAAGCGACATTGAATAGTATGCTTGTTGAGCAGAACCTCCATATGTATTGATCATCCATGGTCTAAGAAACTCTGTCATTCCTACAAAAATCATCATCGGCGCTAATGGTAAGCAATATTTAAAAAAAGATTTGGATACTCTCAAAAAATTAGATGCTTGTGCGGAGTTAAACTCAATAGGAACTAGATAAAAAACAATTAAAGAAAAAATAATATACTCTACAAGAATAATCTTTAATACAATATCGATTGTTAGAATTGTGAAATAATTAGCTGAAAGTAGTAATAAGAAATATAAAGCTGAGCTCATCCCATTAAAGAAATTAATACTTATAGATAACCTTTGAGATTCATAGATTTTTTTTATGACATTCCATAAACTGTTTCTAAAATAAATTCCTATAATTGCAATTATTAAAAAAGAGTCTTCAAAGTTTAAATTAAAAAATTCAAGGATATATGTCGGAGCTATTGTGAAGAATGCAATAGTAATTAGTATCATTAAAATGTGATAGCTAAGAAAAACAAAATAAAATTTTTTATCTTTTGTTTCTTGTGATGCAAATGTAAAAAGAGCATTTGAGGTTCCCATGTCTAAGATATAAAAAATTGATCCAAAAACTGCAATGACATATGCAAGCACTCCATATGATTCTGGGCCCAATGTTCTTGCTAAAAGAACGCCACTTAAAAAAGTAAAGAAAAACGCAACAATGTTAAATGCATAGGTGTATAAAAATCTTTGAACTATACTCAATTTATTTCCTCTTCATTTCTTTAATGAAGTCTTGAATAAAAGAATCTGATTTTAATGCAAAACGATTAACAAATTTTGATCTTGCTTTTTGAACAGCATCACTTTCCCACCATTCATCAACATTGTCCCATATAAGATTAATATGATTTACGGTTGATTGAAGATCATCAAAAAATATTTCTGATTTTTTTAACTCATTAATATAAATCATGGCATCATCAGTATATTCATTATGAGCTGGATTTAAGTATATTACTGTTGGCACATTTAAAGACAATGTCTCAAGATAAGTGGTAAAGTTTGTTAAATGGAGAGTTAAGCGTGATTCAGAATAAGAGTCCATAATATCTTTCTGCAAAATATTTTCTGTTTTGATGTTTGGGTAGTATCTATTAACCATCTGTTCAGTTTTCCATCCATAGACATCTTCTTTAAAACGAAAGGTTGTATGATCCTTTATATTATCTTTAACATTTTCGTATATCTTGATGGCTTGATTTTCAACCTCTACAAAATCAGATGATATTGGACAACCATACATTGCATAGCTATATCTGGGTATATCATTTTTAACAATTAAAAGACTGCCCTTTTTGTCATAATTTAGATCTTTAAAAGAATTAATTTTAATTGAAGGCATCGGTGTAATCTTTTGTGAATCGTCACTCCATCCCCATGAAAAATATCTATCACAAATTGAAAGTTCATGATCAAGAAAGGAATTCACTTTACCAATACCGTAGTGACCCCCATGTTGAATGATAAAAAATTTTGCTTTATTCATAACTTTTTGTTTAGCTAAATAGTATTTAAAGTATTCGTCGACGTAAAAAGATCCAGTACTCAAAATTACTTTAGGTTTTTTTGGCCACTTTTTATAGGGTAATTTATCAAAATACTTGTATCCCTCAACAAATGATTTTGGAATCTGATAAGGAATTAATTCGATTAAGAATTTTTCGAAATCATTGTTTGATGCATATTCTATTTTTATTGAGTCTCTCAACTGAGAATCATATTCAAAAATTGGGATATCTTCTGATTTGTAATATGAAGGTATTTTTCCCAACAAAAATTCTAAAAGCCAAATTTTTGTTCTTTTTATGCCTAAATTATGAAAAAAGTACTTTTTGTTAGATACGTATGATCCAATTTGGTAGATTATCTTTTTAATGATGCTTTCATGTTTCTTATGTATATTTGATTTTTGTTTATCTCGATTAGTAAAATAAGTTTTATTGAATGAATTTCCATTTGCTGAAAAAAACTCAAGAATCTTTGTAAATATAAATTCGTTCCAAAAATCATGGACATTTAAATCTACATTGAATTCTGATGAACAGTTTGGAACAAATATTTTAAAATCATTGTCGATCAAGAAAGCATTTTCAATGTCAAAATTTTGAAAAGTATTATTTACTGTTTCCCAACGATCATAAATAGATGGTATAAAACTATTTAACCATGGGCCAATTAAGATTCTCCAGTATTCAATATTAAAATCTGTCCTATGAATATCATTTAGCGAATATGTCAGTTTTTTTAATAAGTCTTCTCTTAAATTACTTAAATATTTGTCATCTGAAATAAATTTTTTTCTGTTGCTCCAATGGTAATCTGTGATTTTAAAATTTAGCTTTTCTTTTAGCTCATAATATGAATTATCTCTTGAACACCATAATCCACTTAGCAGGTAGTTAACTTTATTATCAAATTTTGATTTTCTTGATAGTTCCTTTAAAGCAATTGGTGTACATACAAGATTATATTTAATATTCATATAAAGCTCCCTGGAGGCTGAAGCCGGAATCGAACCGGCGTAAACGGCTTTGCAGGCCGCTGCATAACCACTCTGCCATCCAGCCTTTATTTTAAGTGATATTGTATATGTGTATTAAAGAAATGTGGATTAATTCTTAAAGGTATTTATTGTATAAATATAGCCTGTGTATAAAGTTATTAAAACTGACAGTATAAGGAAAATATCTCCAATAATAATCAGAAGCATTTTACTTGATGCAAGTGCCAGCAAATAAATCATGATTGTAAATAATTGCACTGTCGTCTTAAACTTTGCAATGAAAATAACCTTCGTTGCATTTACATTATGATTTCTTCCATTGAAGTCCCTAAGTGCACTTACCCATAATTCTCTTGATAGAATTAAAGAACCAGAAAATCCAATTAAAAAACTTGATAAATTTAGCGAGAGTCCAAACAGTAAAAAAACTATCAAAATCTTGTCAGCGATAGGGTCAAGTATTTCTCCAATTTCTGAAGAAATATTAAACTTTCTTGCTAATTTTCCATCCAAATAATCAGTTAGTCCCGCAATAAAAAATAATATTAATGCCAATACATAATAATCTTTTAACATCAATAACATGAAAATCACAATTGATAATAAAATTCTTGAGAAAGTAATTATGTTAACTAGATAAATATTCATCTTAACTTTGTAACTATTTGTTTTGCTATTTTCTCATTTATACCATCAACAGTCATTAAATCTTCAATCGAAGCAGTCTTTATGTTTTTAATATTCTTGAACACTTTTAACAATCTTTTTTTGAGAATGTCTCCAATACCCTTTATTTCATCGAGCTGTGATTTATTAATTTTTTTTCTTTTTTGGTTTCTTTGAGCTTGAATAGCAAATCTATGTGATTCGTCTCTTATCTCTTGTAAAAGTAGGAATGCTTTTGAATATTTATCAAGCTCTACTATGCCATCAATACCAATAATTGTTTCCATTGCTCTTAATCTGTCGGAACCTTTCGCAATTGATATTACTTTCAAATCCTTATGTTGTGATTTTTTAATTATATTATCAACAAACTTTAGTTGTGATTTTCCACCATCAATTAAAATCAAATCAGGCTTAATATCTGGGTTTTTATAATACTTTAATCTTCTTTCAATAACGTGTTCTAGTGATCCAATGTCATTGCCTGACAAGCTTTTTGGAATATTGAATAATCTATAATTATTCTTAGATGGGCCATTATTTGAAAAAACAACACATGATGCCACTGCACTATCGCCTGAGATATGACTAACATCATATCCCTCAATTTTTTTAATATTTTTAATGGACAAATATTTAGATAAATCATTTAGAGCAAAACTATATTTATCTTCTTTACTAATATGATTTTTGATGACTTGTTTTGCATTAAGTCTACACAAATTAAATATCGGTCTTATTGACTTACTTGGGGAATGAATAATTCTTACATTTTTATGATGTTTATCATTAAACATTTTCTCAAGAAGAGATTTATTTTCCAATACATTCGTGCACAAAATCTTTTTGGGTATATCTGTCTGATAATTGTAAAAATTAACAATAGCACTTTGATATACAGCTTCAATATCCTCAAAATGAACTTGTTTGATTAGATGTGTCTTTGTTCCTCTAATTTTTCCATTTCGAACAACAATAATTGATACGCCAAGATAAGATAATTCTGAATGAACTGAAAAAATATCCACATCTGTTGCAAAAGTTACAACTGATTGTTCTTCTTTTAGCAAATTTAATCTCCTCAAACGATCTCTTATTTCTGCAGCTTTTTCAAAATCTAATTTAATAACTGCAGTATTAATGTCTTTAGTAAGTCTTTGGATGGTTTTAGTGTCAGATGAAGAAATAAAAGACTTAGCACTAGATACATCTTCAAAATAATCAACTTTTTTTATTTGATTTACACAAGGCGCGGAACATCTTTTCATTTGATATTCAATACAAGGCCTAGTTCTGTTAGCAAAAGTTGTATCACTACAATTTCTAAGCTTAAATATTTTTTGTATTTCTTTGATTGACTTTTTTACAGCTTCAGAACTTACAAATGGACCAAAATAATTTTTATCAACTGCCTTTTTGGTTCTTTTTAAGTAAACTCCAGGATATTCGTGATCTGAAGAGAAATAAATATATGGATAAGTCTTATCATCTCTTAAAAGAATATTAAATTTTGGTTTATTTTCTTTAATAAGCATTTGCTCAAGTAACAAAGCTTCAACCTCATTTTTTGTTGTAAAAGTTTCTACTTTGTCAGTAAGAAATTTAATCTGTGAAGTCTTTCTGTCTTTATGAGATTTTCCAAAGTAAGATGAGACTCTTTTTTTTAAATTTTTTGCTTTACCAATATAAATAATTTCATGATTACTGAAAAATTTGTAAACTCCAGGCGTATTGGGTACTTTCTTTAAGTTAACAGACATAGCAAAAAATTACGACTTCTAATCTTTTTTAATTTGATATTTGTTAGTATAAATCTTGCCAGCATTTACACCAAACTGATCAAAAGGATTTATTTGCAACATTACTGAGGTGATAAAAACTCTGTGTTCCCAAGTTGCAATTAGAAATCCTAATTTTTTTGCATCAATACCATCAAGAATGAAAAGATTAACCGGAACATTGCCATTAATTGTTTCTTCCTTTTTTAGTAGATTTGGAGCTCCCTCTGATAGAAGCCTTGCTTGAGTTATGCCCTGAGAATAAGCTAAGCCATTATATTCATTATCTTTGTTTAAAATTATGTCTGCACAGATATTTTGAGTCCCCTGATGTAATAATTGAAAATAAGAGTGTTGAGCTGTTGGACCGTATCCTCCAAAAATAATTTGACCAGTTTTTTTGAATTCAGAATTTTTACTTGGTCTTTTTCCAAGCGATTCCATTTCAAGTTGTTGAAAATAGTTCGGTAGAGATCTAAGCTTCCAGTCATAACATAAGATTGCTCTGATATTTTTTTCTTTGAAGTTATGAAACCAAATATCTGAAAAGGCTAACATCTTTACAAATTTTTGATAATCTTCATTATCAGAAAGATAGCTATCTGCAATTGAGCCACCTAAACAAAAATTATCAAAAGTATTTTTACTATTGGCTCGCATAGCATAAAAAGCAGCTGCAAAAGATATTCTAGACCATATTGAATATCTCCCACCAATCTCTTTATCAAACTCAGTAATATGTTTGAAATTAAATCTTTGAGCCTTGCTCTTGTTTGCTGTTATTGCAAGAAATTTATTCATATCTCCTGACCAACGAATTGCATCTTTTAGGCTCTCAATTGTTTCATCGGTTGTAAATGATTTAGAAGAAACTATAAAAACTGTCTTTTTTGAATCTAGTTTTTTAAGTGTTTCATCCAACTCAATTCTGTCTGAACCAGTTATAAAATAATATTTGTAAGAGGAAAGAATCTCGCCATCACCAAGGCTTTCAATTAAAAGTTTTGGTCCTTCATACGATCCACCAATGCCTAAAGAAACAATATTTTCAGCATTAGACTTTGCAACTTCACGCACAAAATTAATTAATGCTTCATCTTTTAAGCCCTCTCCATCAGAAGCAAAATCATTATCTGATTTTATGAATTGGCCAATAAAGCCCTTGTTTTTTCTATATCTAGGATGAAATGCAGCTTGATTTTCAGTTAAATTAACAACTTTTCCGCTCAATAAATCATCTATTTTTGAATTAAGGCCAAGTTTTGTTGCTTTATGATCAAACTCTTTATAAAGGTCTCTTGAAAATTCATTGTTACGAAATTCATATCGCAAGATGTTATCCTCGTAAGTATAGGTTTCAGGCATTTCTTTGCTCATGATATATTTTGAAAAATCTCGTTTAAAGCCTCACCAATATTTTCAGCCTCTGTAATAGGTCTTCCAATTACAAGAAAATCTGCGCCAAGTTTTATTGCCTCTTTCGGGGTCATAACTCTTTTTTGATCATCATTTGAATCTTTTAGTCTAATGCCAGGAGTAATTGATAAAAGTGTGCCTCTTTTTTTGACAAGCTTGAGTTCGTGTGGTGAACAAACAATACCATCAATGCCTGCTGATTCAGCTAAATCAAGCATTGCATTTACTTGCTCTGAAGAAGTTCTTTGAAATATTTCATTTGTTTCATCATCACTGAGACTTGTCAAAGCTGTAACTCCAAAGACTTTTATTTTAGTCCTTGAGGCTGCCTCCATTGCGGCCATCATCATATCTTTTCCACCAGAAGCATGAATCGTAAGCATTTTAATTGGTAGTGTAGCTAACCCTTGAATAGATTTTTTAACTGTATTAGGTATGTCATGAAGCTTTAAATCAAGAAATATATCGAAATCTTTATTAGCTGCGTACGAAATAATTTTATGACCTATAGAATTAAAAGCGACGCTACCAATTTTGACAATGCATTTTTTAGGATCCAAATTATTTATTATTTCTGATGCTCTTTCGAAGGTAATTTCGTCAATTGCTACAATAATCATTTTTCGATAAGTGCTTTTGAAGGCTTAAAGTGCATAGTTGCAGTTTCGCCTAAATATGAAACTTTTTTTGTTTTTGGATTAACAAACTTTCTTGGCCTTATATATTTCTTTGAAAAAGTACCAAATCCTCGTATCTCAACTTTTTCATCTAAAGCGACAGCATCGGTTATTGAAGTTAAAATAACGTCAATAGCGTCGCTAATTTCAGATTTGCTTAGGTTTGGAAATTCTTTTTTTAGAGATAGTTCTATATCAGATCTAGTAAAGTTGTCTTTTTTTGTACTATTCACTCAACTTTAATGAAATTCTCTCTCTATCAGCATCAATTGCAAAAACAATGCATTTAAGATTTTGATCTTTTTTAAATTCTTCTAAGGCTTTTTTGTGATCCTCATCTTCAGTAATATCAGATAAATGAATTAAGCCATCTATATATCCTTCTAAACCTACAAATATACCGAAATCAGTAATTGATTTGATTTTACCTTCAACCTTGTCTCCAATACCATACTTATTAGCAAACTCAGTCCATGGATTTGGTTTTGTTTGTTTTAAACCAAGAGAGATTCTTCTTTTATCGTGGTCAATTTCTAATATCATCACTTTAATTTTCTCATCCATTTGTACAACTTTTGATGGATGAATATTTTTACTTGTCCAATCAAGTTCAGATAAATGAATTAATCCTTCAATGCCTTCTTCAAGTTGAGCAAAACATCCGTAATCAGTTATGTTGGAAACGTCTGCTTCATATATTCCTCCAACTGAATAATTAGATTCAACATTTTCCCAAGGATCGTTATGAATTTGTTTTAATCCTAAAGATACTCTAAGCTTCTCTTTATCAAAGCTTAAGACTTTTACATCTATTTCTTCACCAATATTTAAGTGTTCAGATGGATTAGTAACTCTTGACCATGATATATCTGTAATATGAAGTAATCCGTCAAGCCCACCAAGATCAATAAATGCTCCATAGTCGGTTATATTTTTCACAATACCTTTAACTGTTTGGCCTTCCTCAAGATTTTTTAGAAGCTCAACTTTAACTTCTGAATTATTTTTTTCTAAAACAGCTTTTCTCGATAAGACAACATTGTTCCTTTTATAATCAAGTTTTATAACTTTAAAATCTTGAATTGTATTCTCGATGTCAGGTGCTTCCTTTACAGGCCTTACATCTACTAAAGATCCTGGTAAAAAAGCCTTTACGACATCAATTTCTACAGCAAACCCTCCCTTAACTCTATTATGGATTTTACCCGTAACAAATTCTCCAGTTTCTAATGCCTCTTCAAGCATTTTCCATGTTGATAATCTTCTGGCTTTTTCTCTAGAGATCCTCGTTTCACCATAGCCATCTTCAACTGCCTCAAGTGCAACCTCTACCTCATCTCCAACATTTACTTGAACTTCACCTTCAGAATTTCGAAATTCATCTAAAGAAATAATACCTTCTGATTTTAGTCCTACATGAACCGTAACCCAGTCTTTATCTACATCTAATACAACTCCAGAAACTATTGATCCAGGTTGCATGTCTAATGTATTTAGACTTTCGTCAAGTAAAGCTGTAAAAGATTCTGACATTTTATTTATACTATATAAATTCCTTTTTTATTAAACTTTCAGTAAAACTTAATACTTCATCAAGCGTCAAATCTGAAGAATCAATAACATGAGCGTCTTCAGCAGGTAAAAGAGGTGATAAATCTCTTGAACTATCTCTCATATCTCTTTTCTCAATATCTGCTATCAGAGCGGGCATATTAACTTCTTGTCCAAGATTCTGCAACTCTAAAAAGCGTCTTTTTGCCCTCTCTTCAGGTGAGGCTGTAAGAAATATTTTTAATTTTGCATCTTTAAATACAACTGTTCCCATATCTCGACCGTCTGCCACTAAACCTTCTCCATCATAAAAATTTCTTTGAATATTAAATAAAGCCTCTCTGACCTCTTTTTTTGAGCTATGTTCTGAGGCAGACTTTGCAATTATTTCTGACCTTAACTCAGAAGTAACATCATTGCTTTTGTAGCTTACTAAAAGTTTTTTTTTATTTTTCTTAAACTCTACATAGCCTTCTATCTGATTTGCAATTTCATCTGGGGAGAAACTCATGTTAGATAAATAAGCATATAGTCTGTATAAAACTCCGCTATCAAGAATGTTGAAACCAAATTTGTGAGCTATTCCTCTAGCAAGCGCTCCCTTTCCAGATGCTGATGGTCCATCTATTGTAATTACGTTAATCTTCTTCATTAATTTTCATACCTATCGCATTCATTATACGTTTGAAATTAGGGAATGAAGTCTCAATATTTTTACAATTTGTGACTCGAATAAAATTATCTGATCTAATACCAGCTATTAAGAAACTCATTGCAATTCTATGATCATCAAAAGAATCAATGGATTCATCACATTTAAGTTCTTTTGATGTTCCTGTAATTGATATACCATCCTCAAAAATATCGTGTTCAATTTTTAGCTTTATAAGTCCTTCTGAAATTGCATGAAGTCTATCGGACTCTTTAACTCGCAACTCAGCAGCATTTTTAATTACTGTTTTTCCTTCTGCAAAACACGCAGCAATACTTAATATTGGAATTTCATCGATGATATTAGGAATAATATTGTCTGGTACATCTATACCTCTAAGCTCTGAAGATTTAATATAAATGTCTCCAACAATCTCATTTGAAGCTTTTTTCTTATTTTTAATTTCAAGATTTGCTCCCATTAGTAGTAAAACATCTAATAATCCTTTTCTAGATTCGTTTAAGCCAACATTCTTTATTAGAACTTCAGAATCTTTAGAAACAATGGTTGCAATAATAATAAAAGCTGCAGATGAAAAATCGCCAGGAACATCAAAGGAACTTTTTGGTTCTAGTTCAGAATAATTTAGTTGAATTGTTTTTGAATTTTGATTATTTTCATAGAGAATCTCTCCACCAAAGAACTCAATCATTCTTTCTGTATGATCTCTTGTTATTTTTGGTTCAATTATTTTTATATTTTTCTGGGATGACAGTGCAGCTAATAGTAAACATGATTTAACTTGAGCGCTGGCAATTGGCATTTTATATTCAAAATTATTTATAATTTTTGATCCTAATGTTCTTATAGGAAGTGTGCCTGAATCACTGCTTAACTTAGCTCCCATCATCTTAAGTGGTTTAATCACTCTACTCATTGGTCTTTTTTCAAGCGATGAATCTCCTGTCATAGTCAATCTTAAGCCAAGTCCAGAAATTAGACCTAACAACAATCTTGCACCAGTACCTGAGTTACCAAGATTTAATTCTTGTTCAGGATTCTTGAACATAACTTCTCGTTTCCTTATAGTAACTTTGTCCTCATTTACAGATATTGAAGATCCAATAGAATTAAGTGCGTTAACGGTTGAAATTGGATCTTGAGCATTTAAAAATCCATTTACATGTATATCACAATTAAGTAATGATCCAATAATTACAATTCTTTGAGATACTGATTTATCACCTGGACAGTCAACTTCTCCATGCAAAGATTCTGTTTTGTATGAGGTTAAGTTCAAAACTTGTCTTCTTTGAAAGATTTAATTTCATCAAGTTCTTTATTTAAGAGTTCGAGATGAGAAAATACATCAGGGATTTGCTTGGTCTCAGTAATCAATTCTAAAAGATTGTTTAATGAAACTTGCATTCCAGCAAGTGCTTTAATCAAATCAACTCTATTAAGC
>MDTB01218479.1_pt1 | contig 11708 bp, 11 predicted proteins | sample 811161 | NCBI WGS metagenome assembly MDTB01 (sample SAMN05326650, study PRJNA326480) | marine metagenome | isolation source: seawater | place: Mediterranean Sea | collected 2009
TCGAATTTCAATGCGAAATTCAATGGAGCTTCGTTCGTCATATTTAGATTTTATGCTTTTTAAAACTGTAACAGATCTTCAAGAATCTGGAAGCCTCGGCAAAGGTAAAGAATCTTTAGTGAAGATTATAAAAAAGTTTTTCGATCAATATGAGGTGGATAAAGAAAAGATTGGATTTTATGTGCCTTTCGATGAATGGTTTAATAAACATAAAGGGCTTAATCAAACATTGGAAGCAATAATTAAAAGGGCTTTAGGCTTTTTCCGGGATGAACTTAAATGGAAACTAAAAGAAGGTGTTGAAATTGAAAATAAACTAGCTTGGGCTCTTGTCAACATTGGCATTTTCTTAGATTTACAAGAGAGATGAAATATAAAGCTATGGCCAAAAGTATAATAAGGCGTTGGGTTTTTTATTTTAAATAGAAAAAAATATAAACTTAAAATTGAGGAATATTTATCATGAAGTATTTAATTATCGCAGCTCACCCTGATGATGAAATCCTGGGTTGTGGGGGAAGTATGGCCAAATGGTCAAGAGAGGGTCACGATGTTCATGTCCTTATAATGGCTGAAGGAGCAACATCTCGAGATTTACAACGAGATATATCTTCTAAAAAATCTGAACTTAAAGAGCTGAAGTTTTCCGCAAAAGCTGCGTCAGAAATTCTAGGAGTAAAGTCTATAGACTTTTTCGATCACCCTGACAACAGAATGGATTCAATTGATCTATTAGATATTGTAAAATCTGTAGAAAAAAAAATCAATACAATCGAACCTGATGTTGTTGTAACTCACCATATTGGAGATCTTAATATAGATCACCAAATTATTCATAGAGCAGTAATTACTGCTTGCAGACCGCAACCCCACCAATTTGTTAAACTTATACTGTCATTTGAAGTAGCCTCTGCAACTGAATGGCAGTCTTCTTCAGCTAATTTGAATTTTGTTCCAAATTGGTTTGAAGATATTTCAACAACTCTTGATTTGAAACTAAATGCTCTTGAAAAATATAAATCAGAGATGAGAGATTGGCCTCATTCTAGGTCTATTAAAGCGGTAGATCACCTCGCAAAGTGGAGAGGAGCTTGCTCAGGAACTAAAGCAGCAGAAGCATTTATGTTAATTAGAAACCTTAATTAAAGATTTATAAGGAGAAATAATAAATGGATATTAAAATTGGTAAAAAAGGTATTGGGGATGGCTACCCTTGCTTTGTAATTGCGGAAATAGGTTCAAACCACAACAATGACTTCAACCTTGCTATTGAAATGATTGATGCAGCTGTGGATAGCAATGTTGATGCAGTAAAATTTCAAGCTTTTAAGGCTTCAGAGCATTATTCAAAGTACACACCAGGTTTTGAATATTTAGATAATACTGATACTCATGAACTGATTAAATCATTAGAAATAAATAGAGAATGGCATTCAGATCTTAAAGATTATGCAGAAAAAAAAGACGTTATTTTCTTTTCTTCGCCATGTGATTCAGATGCAATTCATAGCTTATCAAAACTTAATGTTGAACTTTATAAGGTTGCTTCCTTTGACTTAACAGATGATAGGTTAATTTCAGAAATAGCATCTCTAAAAAAACCTTTAATTCTTTCGACAGGCCTAGCAAATTGGATGGATATTCAAATTGCTATTGATACTGCAAAAAAAGTAGGTAACGAAGACATAATCCTTCTTCAGTGCACATCTCTTTATCCTGCTCCAGTAAATTTAGCTAATCTAAAATCTATGCAATCAATGCGAAGCGCATTTGGAACACTGGTTGGATATTCTGACCACACTCAAGGAGATCACATACCACTGGCAGCAGCAAGTATGGGGGCATGCGTTATCGAGAAACATTTTACAATTGACAGGAAATTACCAGGACCCGATCATTCATTCGCAATGGAGCCAGATGAAATGTTAAGTATGATGAAAAAATTAAGAGAAATAGAGTCTTCAATTGGTGATGGTGAAAAAAATGGACCACGAAAAGAGGAGTTAGAAATGTATGAAAAGGGACGTCGCAGTATTCATGCAAAGGTTGACATTAATGAAGGTCAGGAAATAAAAGACGACATGATTTCAATTAAACGTCCCGGGCTTGGAATTCATCCAAGCCAAAGACAGCAAATAATTGGAAGAAAATCTAAGCGATTAATAAAAGCCGATGAGTGGATCACCTGGGAAATGGTTTAGTGAGAATTCTTGTTACAGGCAGCATGGGTTTTCTTGGAAGTGCTCTGGTTAAAAAGCTTGCAAAAAGTAAAAACGTCGAAGTTTTAACAGATCGAAAATCTTCAAAAGTAGATTTAACCGATCTTAATGCAGTTAAAAAATTGATAGATCAATCTTCGCCAGTCAAAATCATTCATTGTGCAGCAAAAGTGCCGAAGAGCTTGAATCAATATAACGACAAACATTCTGATGATATAAAAATGATAAGAAATCTAATTGAAAATGTAGAATGCCCAATTATTTTTACCTCATCAATGACGGTTTATGGAGACAGTTTCACTAATCCTGTAATAGAGGATAGTAATTTAAACCCTAAATCAAAGTATGCATCTATGAAAGTAGAGGTAGAGAATGTATTGAGATTAAATAATCGAGAAAATATTATAGTCAGACTTCCGGGTTTGTTTGGCGTTGAGAGAAAAAAAGGAATAATCTATAACTTACTTTTTGGGGCAAAATATAAGAAAAAAATAGAAATACCATCGAAGCCACTAGTATGGGCATCTATGAATGTGAGCGATGCTGCCGATAGTATAATTAAATTATGTTCACAAAAATATCAAGGTTTAGATGTTATCAATTTGGGATATGATGAAGAACAATCAATAAGTATGCTCATTGATGAACTTAATCAAAAATTTAATACAAATTATCTAAATCAAATTAAACATCCAAAGTTCAAGTTTGACTTACATAGAGCACATAAGCTCAAAATTTTACCAAATAATACCTTAAGTAAATCACTTTCACAGCTGTACCAAGTCATATGAAATTTTCTGACTTTGAAATTTGCGTACCTCTTTTTGAAGGCTTAGGTTTGAAAATTAAAACATGGAGAGATAAAGATAAGCATAAAAATATTAATTCAATAAAATCCTTTAAGCTTGAAGCTGATAAAAAAGCACATGAAATTTTAAGTAACCACCTATCAGAGTATTTCCCAGGAATTAAAATTATATCAGAGGAGGACAAAATTCACTCAATTGAAAGACCGGAAAAATATTGGTTGATTGACCCTATTGACGGCACCTCAAGTTGGTATCATGGATTTAATGGATATGTGACTCAGGCCGCATATATTGAGAACAACATTCCTATTTACGGTATAATACATGCACCTGAATTAAAGAAAACATGGATAGGGTTAAAAGATAGTGGATCAAAATTGAATGGTGTATTTCTTAAAAAGCTAAATGAATCTAAAAAAATAATAATGATAGATAATACTCCAAACCCGCATGGAATTACAAAAAAAATTATGAATGAAATTAATGCTGATTCATATCTAGAATGTGGTAGTCTAGGTCTAAAAACAGTTTTGATAGCTGATGGAACTGCAGATTTATTTGTCAAAGATGTTATAGTGAGAGATTGGGATCTAGTCCCCGCCTATGTGATTTTAAATGAGGTTGGGGGATTTCTTGCCAAAATTAACGGTGATAATTTTACATTTGATGGATCATTTGAAAAAAGAAATGGATTTGTAGTCGCTAGAGATGAATATTTATTAAATAAATGCGTAAGGACAATTCAAAAAATTAATAACTAACTTTACAAAAGAAAATCATGAAAAAAGCTACAAACGCAAAAACAAACAAAAAAGCACTTATCGTTGGAGTATCAGGACAAGATGGTGCTTATTTAGCAAAATTATTATTGAAAAATAAGTACAAAGTATGGGGGACATCCAGAGATGCTCAACTATCGCAATTTTTTGGACTAAAGTATTTAAATATTTTAGATAGCGTTGAAAAAATTTCAATGAATCCTTCAGATTTTTATAGTGTGATTAAGATTATTCAAAAAATTAAACCCGATGAGATTTATAATCTATCTGGCCAGTCTTCAGTTGGCTTATCGTTTGAACAGCCCGTTGAAACTTTTAATAGTATAAGCGTAAGCAATCTTAATATTCTTGAATCAATTAGATACGTTAATCCTAAAATTAAGTTTTACAATGCAAGTTCAAGTGAAATGTTTGGTGATACTAAAGGTAGCCCCGCAAAAGAAAATTCACCATTTAACCCTAAAAGTCCTTACGCTGTAGCAAAAGCGGCAGCGCACTGGCAAGTATCATCATACAGAGATGGCTATGAATTATTCGCTTGCTCAGGTATTTTGTTTAATCATGAATCTAGTTTGAGACCATCTAGATTTGTTACCATGAAGATTATCGATTCAGTTTGTAAAATTGCTTCTGGCTCAGCAAAAAAATTAACTTTAGGTAATATTGATATCAAGAGAGATTGGGGTTATGCTGAAGAGTACGTTGATGCAATGTGGAAAATGATGCAGGCCAATATTCCAGAAGATTATATAATAGCTACAGGTAAAACATACAGTCTAAGGGATTTTATTAAAAAGTCATTCTCTTATTTTAATTTAGAATGGGAAAAATATGTAGTTATAAATGATAGCCTAAAAAGACCTTCAGACATTTCGGAAAGCCTTGCTGACCCTACTAAAGCGGCCAAGCAACTTAATTGGAAAGCAAAAATTGATATGCATGATTTAGTTGAGTTGATGATAGAAGGAAAGCTTAATGAGTCTAGTTGATAATAAACATTATACACTTAAGTCATTTGAAAAAGAGCAAAAAATTAGGTCTCTAAATAGCACATTTTCTCTTGTTCATATAGCAGATACTTTATATAAACAGCTAATTTCTAGAGGTGTGGCTTGCGATAAACTTAAATTAAGTGGCTTTATAAATAATGTTTCAAGTTTAGACTACCAGCACCCTGGATTAAAGGCTGAAGAATATCTTTCACATCCTTTTAGGGTAGCAAAAATTATAGCATCATATTCTGAAAATCTAAATTACGAAGAAATTAAATTGGCTCTGTCGCATAATGTAATTGAAGTGGTAACAAATTCATCGGGTGAAATAAAAAAAGCTGTATCTTCAAGATTATATGAAAAAATTAAACTTCTAACAGTTGACAGAAAGTATCAATGGGATTGGTCTTATAAAAAAAACTACTACAATAAAATTGAAGAATCGAATCTTGCTTCAAAAATTAAAGTTGCTGATAAACTTGATAATATTTTTCTTTTAAATAAAAATCCAGATAAAAAAGTAAAAAGAAATTATATCTATGAGATAGAATCATTTGTAATTCCGATTACAAGTAGCGTTTTACCTGCATTAGAAGAATATTTTAAATCATGCTTAGCAGTAGTCAAGCATGATTTAAATAGGCAAACCATGAAAGGATAAACTTATGGATTTAAAAATTGATGATAAAATTGCTTTGGTTACAGGGGGTTCAAAAGGAATTGGTTTTGGAATTGCTTCTTCTTTAGCTAGAGAAGGCGTTGGAATAGTTTTATTATCGCGAGACGAAAAATCACTCATAACCGCTAAAGAAAATATAATTAAGAATGGAGGAGAGGTACTAGATGTTATTCAAGCTGATTTAAGCGACCCATCGATAGATTCAATTGTTAATACTAAACTTAAAAATATAAATATAGCACCCGACATTTTAATCAATAACACAGGCGGACCACCTTTTGGAAACTTATTTGATCATAGCAGTGATATTTGGTATGAATTTTTCAATCAAAATTTAATGAGTATTATCAAGTTGACGAAAATTTTAAGCAAGGATATGTTAGATAAAAAATGGGGTAGAATAATTAATATTTCTTCAACAAATGCAATAGAGCCTACCTCTGAAATGGTTATTTCCTCCACACTTCGTTCCGCAGTAGCTGCTTTTTCAAAATCGGCATCTTTAACTTTTGCCAAGTCTGGAATAACAATAAATACAATTTGCCCTGGAGGAGTTTCTACAGATAGGCTGATAAACCTGATCAATACAAAAGCAAAGTCGACAAATACTTCTCCTGAAAATGAATTAAAAAAAGCAGAAAAATCCATACCAATGGGTAGATTTGCAACACCAAAAGAATTAGCTACCCTGGTTTCATACTTATGTTCACCTAAGGCAGATTATCTAACAGGACAGGTTTTCCCATTTGATGGTGGATTAGTAAAAGGATTTTAATGACTGCTTTTTTTGAGAAGGACAATTTCTCGTTAAGTGGTCCTAATTTTGGCAAAAGAAATCTTCTTAACGATATAAATTTCAAATGGCTCGTTAAAGCATTTATGGAAAATTATGAAGATAAATCTGGTGGATTACAGTCTATTCAACAAATAAATACTTTAAACATTAATTCAAAAAATTATTTATGCAAAACGAATTCAAGCAATCTTGTTATAAAAATTATTTCAAATAAAAATAAATCCTATTTTGATCGAATGGACTACATATCAAAATCTTTTAAAAATAAAAAAATTTCTTCACCTAAAATATTATTTAACAAAAATGGTCAATCTTTCACAAAAATTGGAAATAAAGCAATTCAAATTTCTAAATTTATTAATGGTAGATATTTTTTAGGTGGCGAAGGAGACATTAAAAAAGCCGCTTCAGCTATAAATAATTTCCATAAAAATTCTATAACCTTAAGTTTCTCAAATTTGTCTAATTTACCTTCATTTCCTGAAAACGGGCTGGAAATATTAGAATTAATCATTAAAGATTTAAATAAACATAAACAATCTCTAGGTATCGAGAATTCAAAATTAATTTATGAAAATAAAAAATTCTTAATTCACAATATTAAGAATTTTTTAAGTCAAGATAATTTAACGCACAAAGCTTATCCGCTTCATGTTGACTTACATCCCCATAATATATTAATTACAAATGAAGAAGGTTTTGTTGTTGACCTTGATTCAGTGCATTTAGTTGATCCACTTACTTCAATTGGTTTTTGCTTTTTTAAATTAATTCGCCAGGATATAGCTAACAAATCCTATTCTGAAAAATCTAGAGAAATCTTCTTAGAGATTATTAATAATTCAGATTCGGATATACTTTTTGACCCTAAAGAGGCTTCTTTTTTTATTAAAAAAGAAGTAGCAAGAAGATTATTATTCATTCTTGAGGAAAATATTACAAATGGATTTTCAAAGTGGAACTCAGTTTTAAAAACACAAATATGCGGAATTCATGAAATTGAATTTATTTGTAAAAATGAAATCTTAAATTAATAAATCTATAAATAGGATTAGAGAAATATGAACGAAAATTTAAAATCATTAATCGAAATAGATGGCTACTGTGTTGTAAAAAATATTTTTGATAAAGATGAGGTTTTAGATATCAAAAAATGCTTTGATTCGATAGAAGAAAAAAATATTAGTAAAAACCAAGCAACTATCAATTCAAGAAAATCATTTGCTGGTTTTAATAGAAAAACTGATCAAGTGCTTATACTTGGTGATTTGCTTGCGTACAAAGAACTTAGAGATCATGATTTCTTGATTTTCAATAAAAAAATAATCAAAATAGTTAAACAAATACTTGGTGAAAATATATGTTATTTTGGGGAAAGCAATATGCAATCAGGCGAAGGTGACCGGGGTTTTCATTCTGATAATAGAATCCTTGATAGAGAAAACCCTGATGGTGAAGACTGGAAAGGTAAATACCCTCTAATAAGAATTGGTCTTTATTTGAATGACACCAGACGTTACAGCGGTGGTGTAAAAATCATGCCAAAATCCCACATGATGCCCACCTCAAAATTTAAAAGAGGATTTTTGAATGTACCTAGTAATCTTGGGGATATTGTCATTTGGAAATTTACTACTTCACATAGTGGAAATTTTAAAAGACTAAAATTATTTAATAATCTTTGTTTTCATCCGCGCGTTGAAGATTATATACCAAGTTGGTTAGAAAAGCAAAATCCTGAAAAAAGGAGAGGTATTTTTTTTACATACGGTGTTGAAGGTGAACATTTATCAAGATATTTAAGATACATCAGAAGTCGACAAGATTATGAAAAGTATTTTAAATATTCTGGTACTAGTCAAGACGTAAAAGAGCTTTCTATTAATACAGGAATTAAAATTGTTGAACCGATAGATGACTATGGGATCAGTCTAAAGCCATCTGGTTATAATGACTGAATTTTTGAAGGGTGATTCGTAATTAGAATAGAAAGATATTTTTTTTTGCTCGAAAGATTATCCAATACAATTCAGTTTATCTCATCTGGATCATTGCAGGATTGCTTCAAGGAGTTTACAAGCAAGGAAATAGACCATTTAAACACTGGTAAATATAATTTACCAAAGAAAGGTTATGCAGTAAGAATTATTTCCTATTTCTATTATATGATAACCAACACTAGTTTTTTATTGTCCTTCAAGGTTAAGAGACCAAATATAGTAGTAATTTCAAATTCTTCAAGAGAGTTTGAATCTTCTCAATTTTTAGCCGATTTGAAGCCAAATTTATCTTCAATTTCTATTGGTAACTATCATAAAAGAATAGGCATTAGTTCGTACTTAGTAGGTATAATTCTTACTCCTCTAATACTTTATAATTTATTAAAATTAAAAAAGTCCGAACGAAATTTTGTTAAATACTGTTTTGACCAAATAGTTCTTTGTGCGGGTCTTCATTTTTCATTTCAGAATATTATCAATAAAAAAACGACTAAGGGTGTTATTATCTCCAATCACGTATCTCCAATTTCAAGAGTAGGTATGAAGATTGCAAAATCAAAAAATATTAAACTGATTTACCTTGAACATACCCAGATGATTGATGTGTGGCCAAAAATCGAGTGTGATTATTTTTTATTAAGTGGAAAAAATTCATTAAAAAAGCTATTGAACAAGCAAAATCAAACCTATGAAAAGATTTTTCTTATTGGTTCACCGAAAACTGATAAGCTCAAACCTCAAAACAATATGAATAATATTTCAATATGTATAAGCCCTGAAGATAGTATGATTAAAATCGTAAGCTTGATAAATCAATTGCAAATACATTTTAATAAAAAAAGAATTTTACTGAGACCTCATCCTAGTTTAGACAGAAAAATGTATAACAAATATTTGACAAATTTAAATGTTGACATTCAGCACCCCGAAAAACAATCTCTTTATGAATTCTTTAATTGGAGCGATATTATAATTACCAATGAGTCTGGTATTTTTTTTGAAGCTGGTTATGCGGATAAGTTAATACTTCGCTATATGTTTTCTAAAAAACTGCTTAAAAACTATTCTGTAAAACATGATCTACTTTTTGGGTATATAACCAAGGAAAAAGAACTATTAGACATCATATTAAATTTCAAATATCAACCATCAATAATTAGATTTTCATTCAAAGAATATTATGATAATATTGGCACAAAATACGATGGTAATTCATCGCTTCTGGGTATATCTGCTCTTACAAAAATTGGTTTAATCAACCCTGATCTAGTAAATAAAAATAATATTTTTTGGGAAAAAAAAGAGAATGATATTTTCTCTGTAAAAAATTAAGACACTTTAAATTAAACAATATAAATGAAAATAATTAATTCCATTAGGTTTGTTGGTTTAAGATATAGTACGCTTTTTATAAATTCAGCTAGAGGATTTTATCTTGCATCAATTTTAGGACCTAAAAGCTACGGGATATACGCTTTGGTAATACTGGCATATCAGCAACTATCGGTTTTAGGCTTTGGCTTAAGAGAGGGAATAACTTTAAAACTTTCGGGCATTTCTAAAAAAGATAAAATTTTTACTGATACTTTATCAAATATTTTATCCTTTACGTTCATTATTTCACTCATTTTAATCATCTCCTCATTTGCGCTTTACTATTTCAGAGCAGAATTAGGAGCAATCAATGAAGCGATGTATTATTCTTCAATAGTATTTCAAATTGCATCAGTAACTATTAATTGTGAAATACTTGCAAATACACAGAGAATCCTCGGCAAAGTATTAAGAGTAGGTCAAACAGAATTTTCGTACTCTATTTTGTGTTTATTATCAATATTTTTTGTAAATCAATTAGGACTCGGTCTTGAATATCTGTTTTATTTTATTTTAGCAATTAATTTTTGTGTCATGTCTTTTTATTTTTCTTTAGTATCAAAATTATTCAAACCCAGTATAAAGAAAAATATATTAAAGCCCTTACTGCAATCAAGTTTTCCATTATTAGTTTTAAATACACTTCTACTTCTTATGCAAACACTTGGGCAATGGTTCGTTGGTTCTTATTCAAATTCAATTGAGATTGGAATTTATAGTTTTGGAGCATCCCTAGCAATTGTCGCTGGAAATGGCATCTCATCAATTGCATGGGCATATTTTTCAGAAGTTATGGGAGTTATAAAAAATTCTACAGATCTTAAGAAAATCAGCAATTACTTAATAAAAATTAGAAAATTTATCGAAATCCTTTTCTATATAACCGCATCAATTTCAGGTTTAGCTATTCACATTTTTTTAGAAATATTTTTCCCCAATTATTTAGGTGCCGATCAAATATTTATACCTCTTATGTTTTCAATATTATTTCAAAATGTTATTTTTGCAGACACCGCACTTTTAATGTCAAAGGGAAAGATAAAATCATTAATCATCACAAGCTCAATATTCATTATAATTTTAATTTCATTTTGTTTTGGTGTTTTTAACACAAATATTTTAACCAATGCTGGGTTAAGTTTAATTAATTCTATTGCGCTATTTATCATGCTAATAAACATAAGCGTTTCATTAGTTATTTTATTATTATCATATAGATACCTAAAAACAAAACTCTACAACAATTTAATACCCTTTTTTCGGTTAATAATTTTTTCAATTTCATTTTTAACTTTAAACCGCTTGGGTATTTTAGAAATATTCTCCATTGCAACCATTCTTATTACAATAATTATATTTTATAAAGAAATTACATCTTCAATAAATAATAGAAGTTGGCCTGTTAAATGAATATCAATTTTGATGGAATAATTTATTCTCTTCAAAAATATGGAGGTATTTCAAATTACTTTACTAATTTGATTAATGAGTCTTCGCAAATACTGCCTAAAAAAACTCAATTATCATTATATGGTAATCCAAGGATAGAATATAATATAACTAGCAAAGTAAAAAATTATAAGTATAGAACACTAGAGAGATATAGAGATGTATTAAATATTTCAGATGGCAGTATTTTACATAGTAGTTATTACCGTATTTCTAAAAGTAAAAAGGTTAAAAATGTAATCACATTGTATGACTTTACTTACGAGAAGTTTAATTATAATGTTCGCTCAGCACCACATATTTACCAAAAAAATAAAGCAATTAGAAATGCAGATGCAATAATATGTATTTCAAACAATACAAAAAATGATTTGCTAAATTACTATCCTAGTCTTCTAAATGAAAATAAGGTATTTGTAACACACCTTTCTGCTAGCGATGATTTCACATCATTAAAAACTCCATATAATAAAAGAATAATTAATCCTTTTGTAATTTTCGTTGGCCCGAGGGTGGGTTACAAAAATTTTAAAATTGTTGTCAAAGCACTTGAGATAAAAAAAGACATATCGCTTTGTATAGTTGGTGGAGGAAATTTAACATCGGAAGAA
>MDTB01034969.1_pt1 | contig 11707 bp, 11 predicted proteins | sample 811161 | NCBI WGS metagenome assembly MDTB01 (sample SAMN05326650, study PRJNA326480) | marine metagenome | isolation source: seawater | place: Mediterranean Sea | collected 2009
GTCGACAGTAAAATAATCATCAGTAGTGTCGCTGCTATCTCCTTCATTATACATAACTTTATAATCTAAGATTGCCGGAACGTGAGAACCAGCGCTACCAGCAGAGTTTGATCCAGCGTGAATCGCTCCGACAACATACATGTCTCCATCTTTATTTAAATTAAGCTTAGTAGATAATGTTGTCCCACTAACAGTATCCACTTTGAATTTAGAAGAGTGTGCTGATCCTTCATTGAAATCTTCATCAGCCGCAAAGCCAACAAAACCCATATCATGATGTGAACCGTCTTCTCCAGCGAGAAAATTAATACCACCAATGTTCGTTCCGGAAGCTAAACCATCCGGAAACTGAGCATTCATCCACATCTGTGTCCGTTGAGATTCAGAATACATTTTTAATATTCTGTTCTTGTTTATGAATATAGTCCCTTGATACCCAATTGCAAGATCGTAGTAAGTAGAAGCTGTGCCACTACCTCTTACAAAGTAAGTAGAAGCCCCTGTCTGGCCATCTCCGCCTGCATTTGCACGTATAACTATTTCTTTTCCACTATCGAGGTCTAGACCCTCAGTAGGCAATGCAGCAGTTGGCGTTATATGAACTCTTATATTATAAAGATATTTTTGATCGCGGCTGTTCGAATCTCCGGTAGTTATACCTTTAAACCTAAACCAACGATTAGATCCTCCGAATGTTATAGTAGTACGATAGTAATCTAGTTTTCTTGTATCACTTGAATTAGTATATTTATTCATTTCATTAGATTCAACTGTGCCAACTGTCGCAGACTCAGTAAATCTAGGATCTGATGGGTTAGTATACCGGTACACCCTTCCTGGAAAAGTAGTTGGGCTAGTAAAATCAGAATTGTCATCATATTCGAGCCTAATAGCGCAATCACTAGAAGCGGCATGAGAATTAGACTTTTCAGAAATCCCATCTCCAGCGCTGTTAGCTTGACCATCTGCAATCATATACCACGTAATAGTTACTGTACACGTGTTAACCGAGTTACCCCCGTTAAGCTTGATCCCTCCGTTAGTTATTCTCCAAATTATCCCACTACTAGTGGTTTGTGGAGTATTACCAGCAATAACTGTTCCACCGGCACTAGTTGTGAAAGATTGTTCACTCCTATATTCTCCATTATTATAACTGATATCTCCAAATCTAACAAAATCCGTGGTGTTGTATGCTGCAGCGGTAGTACCGGCTGCTTGAGTATTTTTCTGAGTAGCATCATAAGGTCTTATATTGTCTATATGCAGCGTCATCTTACTCTCCATCCTCGATTGGTTGTAACATCATTTTAAATTTCTTTCCAGTGATATTGTTAATTACAAAAAGGCTATCTTCTCCCTCTTGAATAGTCCAGTTACCGCTAGTACCATCGACATCATTACCACGACCTTCATTACAAAGGTTAAGGTCATTTGTATAAATGTTTGCAAAACGGTTTGTGCCTGAACCTAAATCAAGAGTGTTATTACTTGAAGGTATTAAACTCTTAGATATCTCTATTTTTTCGCTAGAATTGCTAGTAATAAATTTGAGATAAGAGTTATTTCCTTCTTTAATATCAAGCGCACTAGCTGAGTCATCTGACATTGATATTGAATTACAAGTTAATCCTCCGCTAATTGTAAAGTTACCCTCCCCGTCTAATGAAGCCGCATTAGCCGTAGCTGTCCCACCAATTGCAGTAGTTCTAAAACGCATTATCGATCCGTGATTAGTGTTATGTGCAAAATTCTCAGCACATTCCATTAGGATACCGCCTAGTTGCCCGTAATTATTGCCATCTTCAGAAACAAAGAACCTAACTTCTCCAACGTCTTCTCCATTGACTGCGATACCATCTTCTTCATGTCGCCTTAAATCAATTTTAGCTGAACCCGGCGAGATACTAGTAATCTGCATATCATCATGTATCTCCATAGAACCTGAAACTTTGATATTTCCATTTGTATCTATCTCGAGATCGTTGTTTGATTCAAAACTACCATCAGTATTGATTGCAAAAACGTTTTGACTATCATCAATTCCCATTATGGTCTTAAGGGTACTGTGACCGAATGTTATTGTCCTATCGTGATCATCATTATCTTCACCAATTATCAAGTCGGTCAGCGCGCTGGCACCGGTACTAAACTTGAAACTGTTATTGACCCTAGACAGTTTTTGTGTTGAAGAGTTAAAATAAAGACCAGCGTTTGCGCCGGAAGCTGTTTCACCAAGTTTGAGTCCTATAGTTGGATCAAACCTAGCTATTTCGTGTGAAGATCCGTTGGATGCCGTTAAAGAAAAGATCATATGATCGCTTATAACATTGATGCCGGCAGAACCTGCAGCATCATTTCTATCAATAAATCTAAGTGAGCTTGACAGTATTAAATCTTTAGCAAAAACAGATTTGTTTCTAACTGCATCATTCGAATCAACATAGAACCAAACATCACTACCCATGTTGTTAGCATATCGATCTTGCTTATCGATAGAAAAGGACCCAGAGGCTTTTAATTTATCCGGTCCTAAGGCAATCCTAAATGCATGGTCAACAACGTCTCTCGTGTTAAGAGTCGTCAACGAGACTGCTGTTGTTTGGACACCATCCCTAAACATAATGTTCGAACCATCGCGATATACCCTGGCATCGTCATCTGTAAATCTTAGATTTTTGCTAGAAGCAATATTAACGTGAGTATCTGACTTAACTTCTCCGCTAGTCGCTGAGAGGTTTAAGCTGTTAGATGAGTCACCTTTAATCTTTACTGCGCTGTCTGGATCTGTTCCAACTGCATCGAAAACTAAATCAACGCCTTCAGGGACATTTACTTGAGAAGTTGCATTTAAATTAATTGTTGCGCCAGTGATGTCTAAGCTTGAAGATCCTTTTTGAATCTTAAAGTTTCCTGACGCGTCGAAGTTTAATGGTTTATCATTTTGCATCTCTACAGAAGTGGTTGGGCTTAATTTAATTTTAGCACCAGATACTATTGATAAATCTGTTCCATCGCCAACAATATGTTCGCCAGAACCAGCTCCACCAAACTCGAGTTCAACACCCGATTTAAGAACTACTTGATTAGAGGCAGAAAGAACAAGATTGGCACCGGTACTTATAACTAAATCTGCAATTCCAAGTGAACCGTTTGTAGAAGCAATCCACTGCTTGTGATCTGCGCTGCTGAATCTAACGGCTACGTTTCCATTACCCTCTATTATAACATCCCCGTTACCAGCTCCCGCATTTAACCACAAATCGCCGTCATCGGTATTCATCCTCAAGCCATTATTGTATCTCTCTATGGATTCTCCGCCGTCGACAACTCCAAACTCAATTTTACCTCCGCTCACCGCATTTGGACCATCTTTTATGACTAAAGCGTTTCCAGTTGTTTGGATGATTGTGTCCCCAGCAGAAACTGTTTTTATTTTTCCGCCAGACGATATCGTCAAATCAGTATTATTGCCCTCAATCTTCTCATCGTCTCCAAACACTAGGCCGACATTAACCGGAATGTGAACGTCACTTGTAGCAGAGAGGTTGATTTTAGCGCTTGAAGCAATCGTTAAGTCTGTACCATCTCCTTCAATCTTTTCTCCATCATCTCCAAAAGTAAGACCTATGTCGGCCGGGATATTAATATCTCCATCAGCACCAACCGTGAAATTAATATCGGTACCATCTCCGGATATGTATTCTTCTGCTGCTCCAAGCTCAATCTTACTAGCCCTTATGTTAGCTAGCGTCATATCAGCTAACGTAGTTACGCTACCACTGATGGTATTCTTTACACCAGCACCCCAAGTGTCATTCGCAACACGACCCCAGACTAAATCGGGTTTAGCAGCTTGATTTGAACCTGAACATATTACTATACCACCATTACTATTAAGTGTCTGTGTTCCTTCTCCCAAAACTATGACTGGATCTTTGACATATAAATCCGTTGTGTTTATTTTAGTAAAAGTACCTGCAACTTCTAAATTACCCACTACCTTTACCGGTATATTGGCAGTTCCAAGTGTTATACCATTTGTAGTATGGTTTTGCACATCTAATAAAGTAGTAGAAGCAGCTTTAACTTTAAAAATAGTATCGTCATCAGCATCTCCCGTGATAATCACAGAGTGCGTGTTGGCACTAACAGCTAATAAATCTCCGCCTCCTTGCTCTTTAAAATGGAAAGAGTGGCCGCTTTGATTGTTTGGGTTAAACGTAACTCCTGAACTACTGAATAACGCAGACTTATTGTTGCTAGCATCAGCCCCAACGTACACTTGAGCATCTCCAGAAACAGCTTTTATAAGTTCTACGCCAGCATCTTTTCCACCAACTATAAAGTCGATATCTTCAACGTGTGGATTAATATTTAGAGTTTTTTGGCTAGATATTGTACTTCCTGATACGAAACATTTCCCACCAGCTACTAGCTGAAATTCGTCTTCTTCAGGAAACCTAATATAGGTATCGTTTGCACCAGATTCGTTGTGAGAAATAAAATCTTCAGTAAGAAGAGTTTCTATGACTACCCCACCATCAAGCTTAATGTCCCCTGTTCCTCCATTAGCAATTATAGCTATATCGGTTGATGAACTTAAAACATTTCGAATACCGTCATGAAAAAGGGTAAATTTTTGGCTATTCATCTCTACAGCAACTCCGGCTGAACCGGTAAGTTGATTAGTAGTGACTTTGCTGTATTTCTTTTCAGTTAATCTAGGATAGAATATATCTTGATTCGACCCGCCATCAAAAGTAGATTTAGCGCTACCGTGAGCAGCATTAGTCACCCATGACTGTCCAGCTGAAACCTTCCATTCCATATTAGATTGACTACCGGTATCTCTGTTTCCGTTTAAAATAGAAACATATACATCGGAATATTTGGTTGGTGTCCGCACATATATGGCTGCGGTAGGGTCAGTAGCATGTCTTTTTGACCACAATTCAATCATAGTGGTTGGATCAAAAGAATTCAAATCATCAGAATCGTTTGCATCAAAAACTTCAGCGTTTATTACTGGATCGTAATTTGAACCAATCCCGCTGCCAAAAGAAACCTCTAAAAGCACAGTTATGTTTGATTTAGAATCATTACTGGCTCCGACGCCTGTTCTTTCCCTGTTTGTAAACCTAATCGTAAAAAATGCGCTTGCTGACTCCTGTTCATTCGCAGATGTCTCAGCTATTTCAGCTATTTTTAACCATTGATTTGCGGTGTTCCCTGAATCTGCTGCATTTACTTTTACAGCAAGGGTGTTTTCAATTCCTTGGACTAGCCTTATAGTTCCACCATCATTTATAAAAATAGAATAGTCGTTGTCGGTGTATGCTATCCTAGCAGTTAGAATACTTGCATCAGTTTTTATATCTCCCTTCGCAGAAATAACTCCGGCATTAGAAATTGTAACTCCATCTCCGCTGTATCCAGATATATGTCCAAATCGAGATTCCCCTTCAGCTACAAATGTTGTAGAATCATCAACTTGAACTGTATTAGCAGCAATATTATCTTTAGCGGAATTATCCGGATTAACTCTTAAAGCATAAACTCCAGTAGATTGTTCTCCGGAGTACAAGCCACCGCTAAGGTGAGCATCTTTAGGAACATAAAAATGACCAGCAGTGGTTGTGTCTACTTCAACAACAGAATTTTCAGCAAACAAACTTCCGCTAACTACAACGTCTCCTAAAAATAAGACAGTTGATCCTTTTAACTTTTCTTCTCGTTCTTTTCCATGACCTTTAGAGGCACCATCAAATACACACCAAACATCATTTCCAACAGACTGATAATGAAGATTTAATTGACCAGCTTGTGCATCTCCAGCATTGTTAAACGAATGTACAGAAGGAACAGACGGAGAGCTAGCCGTTAAAAAAGTTCCGCTGTAGTCAGCCATTTTGCTGCCTGAAGCAAAAACCAAACCTAAGTGAGGTTTAGTTCCTTCCATTGCTCCAGAAGCGATTACGATAGAAGTTCTTACTTGCCTTGCTCTAAAATCTCTTGCCATCTTTTTATCCTAATATGCACATATTGCGTGGTAATGAATTTCAAAGGCACCATCATTATCACCGTCACTAATAACTATGGTGAACCCTTCAGGAGTTACATTTTGGGCTATAGCTGTTTTGTTACTTAAAACAGATCTAAGTGTCACTTTAGGAACTCCACTCATTCTTTTGTCAAAAGTTATTGGTATTTCTGTTTTATAGACACCGTTATTGGTATATACATATTTACCTGTGGCTATATCGGCCTTATTAAATTCATAAACAGCCATTAATCTACAACCATAGCTTGAATTGAAACTGTTCCCGTAAAAGGAGCGCTAGCGCTTATTGTAAAACTTACAACGCCGTCAGGCGACAAGAGTAATCCAGAAAGCCACAAGTTTACATTTCCATCGACTATAGCTTGAGTACTAGTAGATGAAAAAACTATACTAGGCAAAGAGTTGTATCTTCCTACTAAGGTTCCGGATTTATCTTCTTGATCACTAAATTCAATTTCTGAAGTTTCGATTACTAGCTCTGAATCTGAGCGGTAAGACATGCTTGGCGGTCTTCGATTAACAGGATATATTTTCCTATATCTATTCCTATCGTATTTTTTGAAAGTTGTAGAGCCCATTTAAAATTCTCCAAATCAAAAAATAAATATGTAGTTTATAGTATATTAGAAGCCATTGTTGCTAATTTAGATCTTTGCCCGTGAGGAATATGAACGTGAGCAGTCACCTCAGTGTTTTTAAACCTGTCTACTATTATTGATAAGCCATTTGAGACTTTATCGATATAAGGTGTATCTATTTGGTCTGTATCTCCAAGAAGAACAATTTTAGAATTTTTTCCTACCCGGGTTATTAATGTCTTAAGTTCATGAACAGTTGCATTTTGAGCTTCATCAACTATAACAAAAGAATCATTAAATGACCGTCCCCTGATAAAAGCAAGAGGGGCAACTTCTATTTGACCTTTATCTTTCATTGCTTCGAAGTATGTAATATCATTGAACATTGTCTGAAAATTATCTCTTATTGGAGCTAGCCACGGATCCATTTTTTCATTTAAATCTCCAGGTAAAAATCCAATATCGTTTCCAACTGTTTGAATAGAACGACTTATTACTATTCTGCTATATTTTTTACTCATGGCACCATCCATTGCTGCCATTAAAGTCAAAAAAGTTTTTCCAGACCCAGCAATACCAGTCAATGTAACTAAAGGAATATTGGTTTGCATAAGAGCATCAATAGCAAAACTTTGTTCTTTGTTTTTCGGTGATATTTTACCGATACCCCCAGGAGCTTCAATCAGCCTGTGCAAGCATCCATCTAAATACCTAGCTAACAAAGTAGAATGGTTTCCCTCATTTACAACAACATACTCGTTTGGAAACGCATTGACAGTAGGAGCTTCTACAAATCCGTTTTCATAAAATTTATCTACTTTTTCTTTTTCTAATTCTATATTTTGATAACCCAAATAATCAGCATCTTCGCTAGCTATGTGATCCTTGTAATAATCTTCTGAGCGTATTCCTAAAGCATCGCACTTAACTCTTAGGTTAATATCTTTAGTAACTAAAATGATTGGTTTCTTTGGGTGTTCTCTACCCTCTGATAGGGTTGCAGCTATTATTAAGTTATCGCCTTTGGTACCGGCTAAACCGAAAGGGGCAGCATGTTCTCCAATAATAACCTTTACAGTCTGCTTTTTTGAAAGATCTTCAGGTAATTCTATCCCTACATCGAGTCTCCCTATTTCCCTAAAGCCATCTAGCAATCTATTAACATACCTTGCTGATTCTCCTATGACTCCAGGTTTTTCTTTAAATCGATCAAGCTCATCTAAAACTAACAATGGGATGACAACATCGTTGCCTGGAAAAGAGTGAATAGCGGTTTTGTCATAAAGCAAAACATTAGTATCTAGAACAAAAGTTTTTCTTTTCATTAATAACTCCTCTGTAAATTTTTAATTGCTGCATTAAAATTGTAACAATAGCCCGTTTCATTAAGGGAAATAAATGGAAAAAGAATGTGAATTAAAATGCTTTGAAGTGCACAAGAACTACGAAGTTCAGTGTCAAAAAAAGTCTTGCAAATATTGGATAGATTATTCATGCAATCAAAACTGCACTTTGATAGCGGCCGATGATGGACCAAAAACTTTGCAAGAAATTGGCGATATATTTGGCGTAACTAGAATGAGAATATGCCAAATTGAAAAATCTATAAAAAAGAAACTTATGAATTCTGAACAAATTCCACATCCTTAATTTATAGATATATATGAACTTATTTAGCTTTGTCATTCTCGAGAGAAAGCTTAACTAAAGAAGCTGCCTCTCCTTTGAGAGTTCTTAGGCCTCTTCTTGCTCTAACTCCAGCAGAAGCATTTCCGTTTGCGTTTTTTAAAACATCGGCTTCTAAAGATTCTATTAGAATTTTAAGTTCTTCCCACTTGCTACTAATTGCGTTACTCATTTTATTCCTCCGGTAATAATATTTTGTTAGAACTTTCTTCTATACAATTTCTTATGTAAATCATTTTATCTCTATCTTCTAGCTCTAAAGCCAAAAGCTTTATTAGCTGTTGAATTTCTAATTGGTTTATTCCAAATCGTAAAATTTCTTGCTTTATTTCTCTACACTTCAACAAGCTTTTAGCTGTAATATCTAAATCTTTCATTTTAAAACTCAATATCATTCATGAATGGTTCTATAGCAAATTTGTTTTGCCCTTTGTAAGTTAAGAATTTTCCCTGTATTTTTCCTTTTACTTCATCTTTAGATATCACAATTTTTTCATTTATTAAATCGTGGTTTAATATAAAAGCAACATTTTCCCAAATGTATAGCTCGCAATCATAACTGTTTAAAATATCTGATACACTTGATGGCAGCATTAAAGAAAAATCATCTTTTGTTGGAAGGCTATTTAAAGACTCATGACCAACAGCAATTTCAGATTTGCATATATCGTAAACTCGATGAATAATACCACAATTGTTACATTGAGAAAATTTTTCTAAAACCGAATCTGATTCATCAATAACAGAAAAAACTACAAATTTATGATATACTGGGTTTTTACTTTTTTTGTACTGGGGTAGAATGCATTGACATTCTACCATATGTTTGATGCCTTTCATTAAGTAAAAATATTATTTCTACTTAGCATGTAAATCGGCGATTGATGATGAAGCCCACGATATTGGTTTCATTCTGCAGCCAAAACCCATAGCAATAATCCATTGTCTTGCTTGCTCATATACAATATTGCTTTTATTTTTTTTATTTTCGCTAATATCTGCATGTACAAATATCTTCCTATCCGAGCTTAGCAGCTCCCTAACTAAAGCAGCTATTTCTATAGAGTCTTGTACTTCTCTGAGAAGCCTAGAAGAAAGAGCAGTTTTATACTTGCTATTTTCAAGAGTTCTTTTAAAAAAATATTTTGAACATTTACCAGGCGCATATACGGCTATCACTGTTGCAAAAATTAATTTTCCTGATTTAAAGTGTGAATCAGTTCCAACATGTATTTGAGAAGATGGGTATGCTTTTATAACATTAATAATTTCTGGAATTTCAAATTGTCGACCAATAGAGTTTTTCCATTTAACATTCAATTTAGATCTCTATTCCAACGAAACAACCTATATTAACTATTTTGTTTTTAATGTTATTAGCTTCATTTAATGCCCTAAAAATTGCGAATGCTGGCAAAGATTTAGATTGTATTCCAGCCAGCTTTTGGATATTGATATTAGCTTGATTTTCAAAATCAATCGATTTTACTATTCCACATGTAGAAATTTGTTGAAGTAGCATTTTTAAAAAATTCAACTGATCTTCTAATATTCCCCTTTTTTCCCAATCTCTTTCATTAATATAAAAAGTAGTATTTATTGATTCACTTAAGCCGGCATGACTATCTTTTATAAATAGACCATGCGATTTGATGTTAACATTGATTTTTTTTTGTTCTTCAATTTTTAAGTTATTTAAAAGAGTTCCAGTTATTTGACCGTATACATTAAGATCAAGTTTGAGAGAAAAATGTTCTAAATCTTCCCAAAAATCATTTGTTGGAGTAAATAAGACAACATTAGTTTTATTTAAAGAAAAATTAACAGCGCATGTGTTTTGGACATCACTGCTAAAGCCTCTAGATAGTATGACAAATTTTTCTTTATTTTCGTACGATAAATTCAATATTAAGTTAAGCTCTGAAACTTCTTGAATGTATCCATCGTACAAGACAATATTACAATCTTGAAAATTAATTTGCTTTAACTTAGACTTTTTCATGAAAACTTCTGGCAATATTCCACCAACAAAAAAGCTGTTTTCGAAAATGCATGCATTTTGATTACTATTAGATGGCTTAATAGAAAAATCTAACAAAAAACCATTTGAATCAAACAGGCTTTTGCAGTCTTCATATTTCAATAAAGCAGAGTTAGAAAAAAAAGATTCTAAAATCTGATAAACACATTCAGTTGTAGGTTCTGAAACTATCGATAAACATTTTTCATGATTCAAGCTGATATTCTTATCAAAAACTTGGCTAGTGAAAAATGGTATGAAGGCTGCTGCTGTAGGGCTGTATCGATTAATTGATTCTAAATGAGAAATAAATAAGTTACGAATAGATTTATTGCTAAATTCAAAATCTAACAACGCTCGATATGTTTCTGAGAATGATAAATTTCCAAACTCTGTCTCATAAAAAAATACAAGCTTTTTGTTTTTTTGTTCATAACAAAAAGCCTTGAGCTCTTCAAAAAAAGTTTCTATCTCTAAATTGTTCGAATGATTTAAGCTTGTATACATTAGAGTTTAACTTATTAATGGAGGTTACTTTTATCGACGCCTTGAATCCCGGAAGTTAACTGTGATATAATACTTGAAATATTTTCTTTGGTCTCTTCTACAGTTTTAGCTTTTTGTTGCTTTTCGCTATAGAATATAGAAAACCTTGTAATCGCTCCCAATACACCTAAAGCTAGCGTTGCAATTGCTAAATTTAAGTTTGCAAAAGACATAATTGATGATGCTAAAATTAAACATTCACTAACACCGATATTCTTCATGAATCTCTCCAAAGGTTATTACTAGCGTATACTAAGATTTCCTCAGCAGACTCCGCTGTATAACCATAATCGTCGATCATTGTTTTTATCATGTTATTGTATTTTTTCTTTTGTTTATCATCACGAGTTTTAGCTTTTGTAACTATTCTAGCCATATCTTTGACACTATTGATTAAGTAACTTTCGATAGCTTCTTTTAAAGGCTCATAACTTCTATAGTCAACAGTTTCTCCTCTGCGGACTTTGGCAAACATATATGCAGTAACGTCAGCACGAAATCCATCTTTAGCAGAACCAACAATCCCGATAGATTCTTCAATTGTTCCCATGAATTTTTCGTCAGGTTGCATTTCTTCATTTGTTACTTTATCTTTAATTTTAGATCTCATTGCAAAAGCTTCCGCATTATCTAGATAAGTCTCAAAGAGAGATTGTGCTTGTTCTTCGTAAGCGGCCACAAAAGCTTTGGCAATTTCATTTTCTAGAATACGTAAGTACTCTTTTCTTACAACGTCTTGAAGTATAGTTAAGCATTCTTGCTTGAAAGCATCGTTTGCAATTTGCTCTTTACAGTTTTTTGCAATCGTATCCA
>MDTB01091757.1_pt1 | contig 11707 bp, 17 predicted proteins | sample 811161 | NCBI WGS metagenome assembly MDTB01 (sample SAMN05326650, study PRJNA326480) | marine metagenome | isolation source: seawater | place: Mediterranean Sea | collected 2009
ATTTTGGTCACAAGCAAAAGATGAGTATGAAGAACTAGTTGAAGGTCGTGCAGGAGCTTTTGCTGCTTCCACAGATCCTGAGTCTGATTTACCTCCGATTATTGTTAATGATTATTTTGGTGGAAATGGAAAGAAAAGAGATATCACAAAAAATATAAGAGCACTTAAAGATGGCGGCAAATCAGATTCAGAAATAGTAAGCCTACTTGAGAGAGAAACGGCATACCTTATGAACTCACATGTAAGAGCAGAGCTGAGCTATCACAGAGGAAGAGCTAGACAAGAAGAAGTCTCAGACGAGATAATTGCAGCAATCGACAGCTTTTCACGAAGTCGATCGATATTAGACTAGAAATTAACTTAATTTTATAAACAATTTCTAGTATAGCTTTATAATTGGATCGAAAGACGTGTTCAAATTAAAGGAGATTGTAGATGTCAACTGAAAATGACCAGCTAAATTGGGTACCTGAGATTATGTATGAAGAAGGTGAAGCTGGGCTTTCTTCACATATACCTTTTATTACAGTGCCAAAAGAAGAGACTATGCCCAGCATACTTTTTATTTTTGAAAGTAGAGATACGGGAGAAGTCGAGCCAGGACCTGAAGGCGAGCAATTACCGATTGTAGAATTAGACTTGCATCAGTATGCAGACATGGTAATTCTTAAAAATAATCTTTCAGTTCAGGCTTATGATGATGTGAGACGAGCACTAGGATTGGAGCCTTTAGCTGCTGCAGCGGCAAAGGGCCAAGAAATAACCCAGAATATTAGAAAAAATATTTCGGAAAATTAGATGATCTCGTAATATGTATACAATGACTATGGAGGTCTCAAATGAAAATAAATGTTGATAGGCTTTGTCAGCTTGCTGGAGTCGAACGTGACTCATCTGAGGTTTTAAGCGAAGCCTCAAACAGAAGTTATCATGACGGTGACAATAGCGACGAAGTAGAATTTAGATACGGCGGTGCCGGCCAACTAGCTGAAGGCGATGACCCAGCTGAAGACGAGAGTGACTCGGTGAAGATGCTACGTAAATTCATCGAGGATGCAAAATCCAAGCCTGCGTCGGAGACTAATCAGGTTGTTCTTGATGCTGCCAAAGCAGCCCTCGGGATTCTCAATGACCCACCACCACCAGGGCCCACGACCAAAAACGAAGTTGCTGGAGAAATGGAAGAAGACATGGAAGAAGGCTACTACGAAGAAGCTGACCATGCGCATGAAGCTGTCTACGAAACTATGGAAGAGATGGGAGCGTCCGACGACCCCATGGAAGAGATGGAAGACTCCATGGAAGAGATGATTGAAGTAGATGAAGTCGAGTTAGTTCAAGAGCTTCGTCGTGCTAGAAAAATGATTGCTGAAGCTAAAGAGAAAAAGCAAAGTCTTCAAGAATCAGAGCTTAAGAGCATTATTGAGTCTGAAATTGCAAATGTAATGAAGGACCTTAACCTGACTGCTGGTTGGGTATACGGTGACAAAAAGCCAAAGGCAGTTAAGAGAGGATACGTCCATCAAGGTTCTTTCTTGAAAGGGATTGGTTTCGAATAGAACCATTTAAGCTATAATAAAATATAAATTTGACCGACACTGTGTATAATATGATCGTTGTATTTTGGAGCGATTATGAGCGAATACAGTGTTGGTCAGATTCTTTTGGTGGCAAATACAAAGTCTTTTAAGATTATACCCGTTCAGGTTGTTGAAGAAGTTATAAGGACAACAATTGACGGAAAGAAAAAGACTTACATGATTATGTTTCCCAACAAGGACAAGACTGTTGTTGACATCTCAGATATTAATTTTGAAATATTCAGGTCTGAGGATGAAGTCAAGGCATTTCTGTTAGACAACACAAGAAGAGCTGTAGAAGAACTAATAAGATCTGCACACAGTATCAGAGACAGCGCATTCGCAGTTGCAAAAATAGAAGAAGATATGACTTTGTCAAAGGATGATAAACCAAGTGATGACCAAGATGGAACAATTGACGTAGACTTAGGGAACGGTACAGTTGCTAAGATGAAAGTGAATGACTTAAGAAAGGTGGGGCAGTGAAAGTTCTTTTTTTAGATGCTTATAATTTAATTCATAGAGCAAGGTCGGGATTCACGAAGGGTGAGTATCCTATTATATACAACTTTTTCAGAGGAATTCGTCCAATTATTGAAAAGCATAACCCAGATAAAGTTTATTTTGTCTTAGAAGGCAATCCAGTTTTTAGATCAAACTTGAGCGAAGGCAATTACAAGGCAAATAGAAAGAATCCAGGCGACAGCTTTCATAGGCAGAAAGCAGCAATTATAAATTTAGTATCTAAGTGCATGCCTTTTATTGTTGTAAAGCATCCAGAACTTGAATGTGACGATACAATTGCGACACTTGTAAGTAAACATTCAACGTCAGGCGATGAATGCGTTGTAGTATCAACTGATTCTGATTTTATTCAATTGTTAAATTGCTTTAATGTGAGCATATATCACCCGATTAAAAAAGTTTATATCGACAAGCCTGACTATGATTATGTAGCTTGGAAAGCTTTGCGTGGTGACGCAACAGACAATATTAGAGGGATTCCGGGTGTAGGCGACAAAACTGCTCATAAGCTTATAAACAATCCGAGCCTCTTGCGAGAGTTTTTACTAGATCCGGAAAAAAGATCAGTGTTTGAAAGAAATGTACATTTAATTAGGCTTGTTGATTTTTCAAATGATCTAAGCATGTTAGAATATACTGAAGGCGATTACAAGCCTGAAAGCTTAAAAGATGCATTTCAAGAGCTAGGGTTTGACTCGATGCTCAAAGAAAAAACTTGGGCAAACTATTGTAAAACTTTCGAGGAGATTAAAGATGTCTTATTTACCTGATGACGTCCAGGCAACACTTAGAAAAGTTGGTAAGTTGCAACAAAACGAAGTTGTTGTAAAAGAAGGAGACATATATGTCGCTGTTGATGTGATTAGTCATCATCGCAGAATTTTAACTATTGAGACCAAGGCGCTGGTTGAATCTTTGCTAGGTAGTTCTGCAAGCTCCAATGCGTCTAGAGAAATACTAAAGGGCTGAAAATGAACGAGCAGAAACGTGATGTCTTATTCAAGGAAGACTTTGAAGGAGCTGTAAAGAAAGGCATAGATATCCTTGCTGACGCAGTTAAAATAACTATGGGCCCGAAGGGTAAGCTTGTTTTAATACAACGTGAGAACAGTCATCCTACAGTTACAAAAGATGGTGTGACAGTTGCAAATGCAATCAATTTGTCAAACGAAGTTCAAAACTTAGGAGTCCGTGTACTTAAGGAGGCAGCTTCTAGAACTGCTGACGAAGCCGGAGACGGAACTACAACATCAACAGTTTTGGCACAGTCTATTTTTAACGAAGGATTAAAAATGAAGACTGCAGGATACCAGATCGACCTTGTAAAAGAAGGTATAAAGCTAGGACATGAAGTCATTAATAATTGTCTGTTATCACAAAAGCGTGATGTTAAAGGGACAAAAGAGTTGCGGCAAGTTGCATTGATATCTGCCAACGGCGAAGAAGAAATTGCTAATTTAATAGTTGACGCTATCGAAGCCTCCGGAGTCGACGGCACAATAATGGTGGAAGAGGCAAAAGGTTTTAAGTCTGATTTGACAGTTGTAGATGGATTTAGGCTAGAAAGAGGTTTTCTTTCACCGTACTTTGTGACAGATAAAAATAAGATGACGTGTGATTTTGATTCTCCTTTAATTCTTATTGCTGACAGAGAGTTTTCATCAATGAAAGACTTGATGAAGCCGCTTGAATTAGCTTTGGAAATGTCAAAGCCTGTTCTTGTCATCGCAAACGACATTGACAGCGACGCGCTTCAAGGATTAGTTGTCAACAAAGTTAAAGGTGCACTTAGGGTTTGTGCAATTAAGTCGCCAGGATTCGGTACATCGAGACACGAAATGCTCCACGACATTCAGGCTGTTGTAGGTGGTCAAGTTATTGATTCTTCTTTTGACATGCAGGAATTTACTTCTGAACATTTTGGTACAATTAAAAAGTCATTATCACATAAAAACATGACAATGTTAGTGTCTTCAGAAAATAAGTCAAGAAGCAAAGAGATAACACAAAGAGCACTAGCAATTAAAAATCTTCTTCAAGATCCTGTTTTAGAAGCACCAGAAAGAGAACTTTTAAACTACAGGCTGCAGCAGCTGTCTGGAGGAATATCCATTTTGAGAGTGGGTGCTGCAACAGAATCTGAGCTTATTGAAAGGTACGACAGGGTAGACGATGCTTTAAATGCAACTCGTGCTGCAATTCAAGAAGGTATTTTGCCAGGCGGCGGTGTAGCTTTGGTTAGAGCACAAAAGGAGCTTTTGCAACAAATAGACGCCGCAGCTGATGTTAGTAGTGATGTAAAAGCCGGAATGCAAATAATGTCTAGGGCAGTGGTTGAACCTTTCAAGCAGATTATTAGAAACGGATCAGAATCTCCTGAGACACTGTTGGAAACAATTAAAAAATCAAAAGACAATATTGGCTACGACGCTCGAAGTGACAAAACAGGTGATATGTTTAAGATTGGAATTGTTGACCCACACAAAGTTGTAAGATGTGCTTTAGAAAACGCAGTGTCCGCCGCGTCAATGCTTTTAAGTGTTGGCTGTTGTATGATTGATATTGAGAAACATTCTACCGAGCAAGATAATTAGTTATAGCTAATCATTGCGAACGTTCGGTATACACATGAAAAATCAAAAAGATCTAGAAACAGACTTGTTCGTTGAGAGCTTGTATAAGTTGAAAAATAACGTCACAAGCTGCGTTGTTACATGTCGGCTGGAAAGAGATACACATGTCCCAGACTTAATGACAAGGATAAGAATATTACCTTCAGTTGCTGTCGTGGGTCAAAAAGATAAAGTTGACAGATTCAATGAAGGTGATGCAAGACTCCAGATTAGCATTAAGTTTGTGCCAAGATCATCTGATATTTTCAAGAACCTAAAGTATCTGTGTGGCATGATGAAAAAATTACCAGGAGTTATGACGATTACTGTTGATGAATACGATAAAAAGAAAGTGACGTCTAAATCTAAAAAAATTGTTTTTTAATATGTACATTTCCTCCCGCGTGATTATATTTTAACGTACGATTTCGTACTGGCTCAAAGATACTAAAAACCAAAAGCATTAACGAGGTAATATAAAATGCGGGTATTTAATACAGATGAGATTCTCACTTTAAGTGATAGAGAACTAAATGATATGTTCTTCTCAATAAGATCTGAAATTAACAAGAAGAAGAAGCAGAGCAGAGGAACCAATCTCAAAGAGCTTGAGATTTATTATTGCTACCTCTATAGAGAAATAGAGCACAGATCAAATTATTCAAAGAACAAGACTGCTTAGACTGGTGAAAAGTCGTGCATCGCTAAATTGTTTTTGATATAATAACACAGTACCAATTAGACAGGTTTAAAGGTTTAAAGACTGTCACGAACATTAAGGAGAAAGTCAATTGCACTCTAACGCTCTTGAAAATTATTTTAAAAACGTAGCAACACACAACTTACTAACTAGAGAAGAAGAAGTTAGTCTTGCCAAGCGAATCGAAGCAGGTGATGAAATTGCTAGACGAATCATGATTGAATCAAATTTACGTCTAGCAATTTCTATTGCAAAGAAGTACGCGAGGTATGGTAGTAATCTTGAAGATTTGATTCAAGAGTCAAATATTGGCTTGATGAAAGCTGTAGAAAAATTTGATTGGCGACGAGGCTTTAAGTTTTCTACTTACGCGTGCTGGTGGATTAAGCAGTCTGTAACTCGACACTTGACAGCAAACAACACTATTCTTAAGATACCTTCTCACACGATAGCAAATGGTAGAAAGATTTGTCAAGTAAGACATGAGTATGAAGAAGAATTTGGCGTAGAGCCGACTATAGATGAACTAGCTTCAATTATAGGTATTTCTGAAAAGCATGTGAAGCAAGCACTAAGTGCAGTAAGAGCAAAAAATGTTGCGTCAATTGACAGGCCTGCAGGTTCTGCCGATGATAACAGAACTTTAGGGGATATGATCCCAGACAAGAATTCACACTCAATTGAGTCTATTCTTGATAATCAAACGTTAAAAAATGTTGTTGTCAAAGCTCTAAAAACGCTTAACAGGCGTGAAGAGCTTGTCTTGCGTCTCCGATTTGGCATCTCGGATGTAAGAGAAGAAGATGAAAACATTTACAATTTAGAAGAACAAGACTAGAATAAGGAGAACGCATATGTCAATGCCTAAAGGATTTAAATCTGATCACGGTTACGGTACGTCAAAATCTCTAGGAGGCATCACTTATCACAAGGTTGCTAACATTATGGGAGAAAAAGGCTTTAAAATGAATCATTCAACAGCAAGAAATGTATACGTAAGTGCATTAACCAAAATTGCTCGTAGAGTGACAGATTTATACGGAATGGAGCTGAATGAAAAAGATCTTAAAAAGATCGCAAAGGACCCGCGGTTCCAAGGTGCTGTGTCTGAATTTATGAGAGAGGACTAGAATTGAATATTCCCGACGATTTCTTGACAAGCCTTTCTCACATTAATTTTGAGACTGCGCTTCTAGAGTCTTTGGGATGGGACGAATCTGAATTAGCTAGACTGCAAAGTTATTTAAATAATGATCGCGCGAAAGGTAGACATGTAGATGAAGTTTTAAATGAAATTGAACAAGAATTTGGAGTGTCTACATCAGACATTCTTAGAAAATTATTTGGCGAGATGATATTTAAATATAATCTACACACAAAAGGGCAAGAAGTTGAAAATTAGTCTAGAGTATTTTTTAAGAAAGCAAAGAGTAACTCTTTTGTCTTTCTGCAAGAGAAACAAGATAGAAAGTTACGATGCTTTAGTTGCTTATTGCGCAACAAAGCGAATGATCCCAGTTGCAGAAGAAGTTTGGGCCGAGCACTGCGTCTACAATCTACCGACACCTGTTGAACACAGCACTTTACAAGAAGTTGTTGCTGTAGAAAAAATTGCTGTCAAGAAGACTATAGTCAAAGCGCCTGCCAGGAAAGAAACAAAAAGCACAGAGACAAATGAAGCAGAGCCTAAGACAAAAGCTCCACGCAGAAGAAGGCGATCTAGTCAAAAATCTAAGAAGTAATCAAGTGGGTGTCGTCTTAAAGACTTCACTCCACAACGACTATTATCGCGTTTTTTGTTCTGGTCTGGTCACAGAGTGGCACATTAGCAATATTGTGAAAGAGCGAACATAGATTAAACAAAACGACATTTTCGTGATATTTATAACATAGAATAAGAATATAATTTTAGAATTCTATCTATAGGAGAAGTTAATGTCATCAAGAGGATTGCCCGGTCAGGGTCCAAGCTTTGTTCCAGCGTATCAAGTTTCTGGGACGCCATTTGTTACAAGCAGTTTGTCTGGTACGGGTGTTTCTAGCGGTGGGAACACCGGAAACTCAAAAACTAGAGTCATTAAATTTCCTCATGTAACAAGATGGGTTCAAGTCAGAAATATAGGCACAGCATCTTTAAGGGTAGGCTTTACTGCGAATGGAGTTAATGCTGTTACTAGCGCAAGTTACTATCTTTTGAATCCTTCAAATGACGGAAGCGGCCACTCTATAGCACATACAGCAAGATGGGAAGTTAGATGTAAAGAACTTCATTTTAGACTTCACCCAGATGACGGTGGCACACATTTTTCTGTTATAGCGGGAATGACAGGAATTAAAGAGTTCCCAACTTTGACAGGAAGCAATGGTTTCCAGGGTGTAGGATAAAATAATCTAAACTTGATTATAACATTTTGTAAGTTTGCTGTAATATTGTCTCAAAGAGGACAGCGTAATGAGCAAACAAAAGACAATTGCCGTGAGCGGAGGATTCGATCCTGTTCACGTTGGTCACGTAAGAATGATTCAGGAAGCAGCTAGGCATGGTGATGTTGTTGTTATAGCTAATTCTGATGAGTGGCTGATGAGAAAAAAGGGCTACATCTTTATGCCTTTCAGTGAACGTAGAGAAATTCTATTGGCATTCAAAGGAGTAACATATGTTGCACAGGCAGAAGACAGCGACGATACTGTGTGTGATAGCCTGTTAGCTCTACAGCCTGATGTTTTTGCAAACGGCGGTGACCGAAAAGGCGATAACGTTCCTGAAGTTGCTTTATGTAAAGAGTTAGGAATAGAAATGATGTGGAATTGTGGTGGTGGAAAAATACAAAGCTCTTCAGAGCTGGTATCAAACCAGAAAGAAAGAAAATGAAAGTTGTTCTGTTTGATATGGATGGTACATTAACACCAGCCAGAAAAGAAATGCCGCCTAATATACTGTCCGCATTGACATTATTGTCTTCAAGACATAAGCTGGGAATTATATCTGGATCTGATTATGACTATATAGCACAACAATGTAGCGAAGCAATGAGCACTATTGAGAATATTGATATTATGCCATGTAACGGCACCAAACTTTATAAGAAAGATAATGGCGTCTACAGGATACATCATGAAGCTAATATGCGTCAAAAGATAAATGACCTCGCATATCAGAAAATATTAAAAAAGCTTTTTGTACTCCAGGCAGAGATAATGAGCAAATATCCTGAAATGCCATACACAGGAACATTTTTTCATTACAGAGGCTCTCTTTTAAATTGGTGCCCAATCGGACGTTCAGCTGATCACCACGATCGATCTTATTGGAAAACCTGGGATAAGCGTTTTGGCATTAGAGAAGAGTACCACACGATGCTTCGCACTTTCATTAAAGATCAAAACTTTTCTGAGTCTTTTGATGCTGACTTAACAGTTGCACTAGGGGGATCAACCAGCTTTGATATTTACCCAACCGGGTGGGATAAAACTTATGGATTGCGACACTACGAAAACCATGACGTGTATTTTGTGGGTGATAAGTGTGAACCGGGTGGCAACGATTATCACATCTTTAAAAAGTTAAACAAGGCCGGTGTTACTAAAGCCTGGCAGACATCTTCTCTAGAAGAGACAATACAGATTATAAAAAATAAACTAATGACATGACAGGAGTCAAAAATGACAAAAGAAGAAATTGAAAAGCTAGTTGATCTGAGATCAAGATTAATTGAAAACTATGGCAAGCTTAAGCACTACAGACAAAACAAAAATGCAATTATGCGCGAGCATGATCATGCAGAACTTCTTCACGAGACAATTACGTCTCTAGACGCTGTTCTTGGTGCACACGTCAAGTTTGATTAAGATTAAAATTTAAAAAAGTTTCGTAATACTTTCCGCGCACCCCATATGTAAAAATATGGGGGCTTAATAAATGTTATTTGCGCGGTGTGCTTTTTTACTTTTAGCATTAGCAACGATCGCCTGCACGCCAGACTATCAGGTTACTGACACTAAAGAAGTCAGAGTCGTTGTTGATTCTTTCATACAAGCAGATCAGTTAACAGAGTTGGACGTTTTAGTTGCGTTGGACACCTCAGGTTCAATGCAGGATAATTACGACGATGTTGCTGATGGTATGGATATACTAAGAACTGATATTGAGTCTTTGACTCTTGATTATCGGTTCGGATATATTACAATGGATCCGAATAGGCTCAGCTATTTAGGGCCATACGACGCATCTTCTACGTCTATAGACATGTTGATGGCGCCAAGTTTACTACCGTCAACGACGCTTGAGGAGGGGTTTGCAGCTACTTATAGTTTTTTTTCTTCAGCGGATCTGTTGAGCTTCAGGCGGCCAACGGCGGACTTTCTATTATTTTTAATTTCTGATGAAGATGAACAAAGCGCTATAACTGCGCCGCTATTCTATGACTGGCTGCACGACGAATTTAAAGATGTAAGCCACGATGTAGTTTGTGTAGTTCATCCTGACAATGAAGACGGTGGTCACTGGTCCGCAGAAATAGGTTACAAATATGTTGAACTTTGCAATCTTTATGAAAAAGACGTAGTAGACCTACAGTCTGAAGATTGGTCAGTATGGTTGTCTAGTTCGTCTTATTTGACACAAAGAAAAGACTACATTGCGCTAAGCGAAGATGCACCAATTCTAGAGACTATAATTGTCTATGTAGACGGGGTGACAATTTATGACTGGGAATACAGAGAAGAGACAAATGTTGTCAAACTAGGTTTTGTGCCAGATTACGGTGCTGTTGCAGAAGTGGGGTACAACGTCTATGTTGATTAAAGCTCTCCTCACAGTAATTTTGCTTTCTATAGGCTGCTCCGACTACAAAATATCAAAGATAACTGAAGAACTTGATCCAGGCGTAACTTCTCCAGAGATAGAAGTCGACCCCACCCACCACAGCTATGGCGCACTTAGCGCGGGATCTGAGTCACAGGACGTTGTTATTAATATTGAAAATATTGGAAATGGAGACCTTAATATTTCTAATATCTACCTTCACGGAGGCAGTTCAAATTTTACGCTTACGTCTGTACCGCTTGGGGTTGTTGGTTCTCTAAATTCTGTTGAGCTTATTGTTTCATACGCTCCAGGGACATATGAGACAAACTATGACACTATAAGTATAGTTTCTAATGATGAAGATGAACCTATAGTGAACATTACACTTGACGGTTCGGGTGACGCACCTGTAATAACAATAACTCCGGGCTACCATGATTTCGGAGATGTTTTCATAGGATGTGACGACACTTTGACAGTTGAAGTAGGAAACATTGGCAATTCAAATCTTATAATTTCTGATATCGAATTTTTTGCTAGTCTACCTGTAGATTTTTCTATGCAAGACTATGAACCAACCTGGGGCTCTCTTCCAATCTCTGTTGCGCCAGGAGACACAATAGATCTTAATGTAGAGTACATGCCGCTAGACATACAAGATGATGCAAGCTACTTGGAGATAACCTCAAATGATCCTGCGACACCGATAGCAACTTCTGATCAGGATGGTTTAGGTGGTATAGAGTCATGGGTGACAGATACGTTTACACAAGACGGGACAGTAGATGTTGACATTCTTTTTGTGATTGACAACTCTGGCTCAATGGGGTCTAATCAAGCAAACATAAAAAATAATTTTGATACATTTATGAACGCATTTACAGCAGCAGGTGTATCATACCAAATTGCCCTGATAACAACAGACAGTGCTGATTTTGTCGGCGACATTATAACTAACACTACAGCTGATCCAGTAACTGAATTCAATGATCAAGTTGATTCAATCGGAACCCGCGGAAGTGCCTATGAAAAAGGCCTATGGTATGCATACGAATCGACAACGACAGGTGATGCCTCATCCGGAAGCTCAACAGGTTTCCAGCGGTCAGGTGCAAGGTTAGTCGTTGTATACGTTTCTGACGAACCAGACTTTTCAGATCATTCATATGGAAGCGGAGGATCAACAACTATGACACCTTCAGATTATTCCGCATCGCTTCTGTCACTTAAGAGCTCTTCTGCTCTTGTCTCAGCTCATGCAATTGCAGGAGACTATCCTACTGGATGCACTTCAAATGGAGGCGCTCAGTTTGGAGAAGGGTACTATGACGTTGTGAGCGATTTGAGTGGCACATTCATGTCAATATGTGCATCTGACTGGAGTACCACAATGGACACGCTAGCTCGCGAGTCTTTGTCTCAACTAGCGTTTGCTTTGTCTGACACTCCAATTGAAGATACGATTCAGGTGTCTGTAGATGGA
>MDTB01184735.1_pt1 | contig 11707 bp, 8 predicted proteins | sample 811161 | NCBI WGS metagenome assembly MDTB01 (sample SAMN05326650, study PRJNA326480) | marine metagenome | isolation source: seawater | place: Mediterranean Sea | collected 2009
ATTATTATCATTAGATATTTTATTTATATGTTTCCCTAAAAATATTATAAATAAAATCAATAATTTATTTAAAAAAAATCATATCTCCATTCAAAATTATTTTTCATCTTGTTATGCAAAAACTAATACTTATAAAGATAAATTTACGTCATTTGAAAATATTGTATTTGTTGAATTGGGCTATGACAAAACTTCAATTATCACTTATAAAAATCAATCTCTTGTGTCTTTTAATCTTATTCCAATTGGTGGAAATCATATAACAAGGGATATTTCCAAAATCTTAAAGATTTCTGACGAAGAATCTGAAAATATAAAGAAAGAGTTTAACGATAAGAATCTAATATCAGAAAATTTCAATACTCAAAAAGAATTACTAAAAAATCTTAGCCAAAATACTTTAACACATGAAGAGCTTTCATTAATGGTTAAAGAAATTATTTTTGCTAGGATTGATGAGATATTAAATTTAAGTTTCAGTATAGTTAGTGATTTAGAATTTAATAAAAATAAACAATATAAAATAATTTTAATAGGTTCTGGTTCTAAAATATTTGAGAATAATTCAATAAATATCTCCCAAAATATTAATTTATTTGATGATTTTGAGTATTTTAAGGAAGATTCAAAAATTATTTGTCAGAGTGGTGAGAATTTGCTTTTAGGTAAAAACCCTCAAGAGGTTTCTATGGTTGAAAAACAAAATGATATACCTGGTTTTTTTGTAAGATTTTTCAACATTTTTAAGTAAATTTTTTGTATTTTCTTGTAACATTAGTTGTATTTTGTAGTCAGGAGTAAATAAATATAAATACTCTATGTCTGTTTTAAATCAAAAAACTATTAAAAATGAAATTTCTTTTAGTGGTATCGGTTTGCATTCGGGAAATAAAGTTAACTTAAAATTATTACCAGCAAAACCAAACTCTGGAATTGTGTTCAAGCGAACAGACTTAAAAAATAACAATATTATACTTCCTGGGATTTATAATGTTTCAAACGCAAACTTATGCACTACAATTTCTAACGAATATGGAAATTCAGTTATGACAGTTGAGCATTTAATGGCAGCAATTTTTGGAAAAGGAATTGATAATTTATTAATTGAGATGGATTCTTCTGAGGTGCCAATTTTAGATGGATCAGCTAGGGAATTTGTTAAAGCAATTGACTTAATAGGATTAGAATTTAGCGAAATACCAATTAAAATTATAAAAATTGAAAAAAAAGTTTTTATTAAAGATGGTGATAAATTTGCTTCAATTGAACCTAATAGCTTAAGTCTTGACATAGATTTTGAAATAAAATTCAACAATCCAGTCATCTCTCACCAAAGAAGAAAAATTAAAGTATACGAAGATAACCTAAATGATATTTATGACTCTAGAACCTTTTGTTTGTTTGAAGACATTGATAAATTGAAAAAAATGAATCTAGCATTAGGAGGTAGTTTAGATAACGCAATAGTTGTTAAAGAGAATAAAATTTTAAATAAAACAGGATTAAGAAATAATTATGAATTTGTAAACCATAAAATTTTAGATTGTATGGGTGATTTATATTTATCTGGATATAAAATGTTGGCAAAGGTAAAATGTTCGCAGGGTGGGCATAAGTTAACTAATCAACTAATGAGAAAAACTTTTGAAGATGAAAATAACTTTTCAATATTTGAAATTAAAGAAAAAAACGTACCACACTCATTTATTTCAAGAAATCAACTAAAATCTATTGCTTAATTATTAGAGTTTTTCATTTTTTCTGCTAAAAACTTATCTCATGAAAGTCATAAATATTTTAGCTATAATTTCATTATTACTTTTTTATTCATGCACAAAAAAAGTTGAAAAAGTTGAAGTTATTTTAGATGATGAGATAGAAAGTCAAATGCTAGAGTCTTATAAAAAAGGACTTAAAGCTTTAGATGATGGTGATGCATTATATGCTGCAAAACATTTTACTGAGGCAGAATTATTGTTTCCTCAATCAGATTGGGCCCCAAAATCTTTACTTATGGCAGCATATTCATATTATAGCCAAGATTATTTTGCCGACTCTATTGCAGAGCTTGAAAGATTTATCAAAACTTATCCTCAAAGTAATAGATTAGATTACGCTTATTTTTTATTAGCCACTTGCTATTACGAAAAGATCATTGATGAAAAAAAAGATTTAGGACCATTGTTAAAAGCCAAAGAAACATTTAATTTTATAATAAAGAAATATCCTGAGACAGATTTTGCACTAGACTCTAAATTTAAATTAGATCTGATAGATGAAACTTTGGCAGCTAAAGAAATGTATATTGGAAAACATTATATCAAAAAACAGAAATGGATACCTGCAATCAATAGGTATAAATTTGTTTTGCAAAATTATGAAAAAACAATTTATATAGAAGAAGCGCTACATAGACTTGTGGAGCTTCATTATAAAATTGGAATGATTGATGAGTCAAAAAAATATGCTTCTCTTCTAGGGTATAATTATAAATCTAGTGATTGGTATCAATCATCATATAAAATTTTTAATAAAGAATTTGAGTATAGTAAGAAAAATAAGAAACAAAAAAAAGGTAATTTCATTTTAAAAAAATTCAAAAAATTATTTGATAACTAATGAAAAATGAAAATTTAAAAAAAACATATCAAGAAAAAATTAAATTATTAAATAAATATAATAAATATTATTATGAAAATAATTCCCCATTAATTGATGATAGTGAGTATGATAATTTAAAAAATGAAATACTTAATTTAGAAAATAAAAATCATTTTTTAAAAAGTAAAAACTCACCGTCTAATATTATTGGATTTAAACCTTCAAAAAATTTTTCAAAAGTTAATCATAAAATTCCAATGTTATCTTTATCTAATGCATTTGATAAAAATGATTTGGAAAACTTTCAAAAGAAAATAATAAATTTCTTAAATTTAAAAGAGGAAAATAAATTATTGAATTATAGTACCGAACCAAAAATAGATGGCATATCAGCATCTTTATTATATAAAAATGGTAAATTTATAAAAGGACTATCAAGAGGTGATGGTAAAACTGGGGAAGATATAACTAAAAATTTATCTACGATTAATGATATACCAAAAATTATTAAAGATAATAATTTTCCAAAAGAAATAGATATAAGAGGGGAAGTATTTATAGAAAAGAATGATTTTAAATTATTAAGCGAAAAATTTGCAAATCCAAGGAATGCTGCTTCAGGTTCTTTAAGACAAAAAAACCCTAAGGAAACCAAAAAAATTCCTTTAAAATTTATTGCTTACACTTTTGGCTTTTCTGAGAAAATGAAAATTAAAACTCAAACTGAATTTTTGAAATATTTAAATATTTGGGGCTTTAAAACTAATAAATTTAATAAAAAAATTTCTGGGGTAGATAATTTGATTAAAAATCATCAGTATTTAGAGGAAAAAAGAAATGAAATTGACTTTGATATTGATGGAGTTGTTTATAAAATCGATGATTTTGAACTACAAGAAAGACTAGGCTTTGTTGCAAATGCACCAAGATGGGCCATAGCACATAAATTTTCAGCTAATAGCTCAATTTCAATAATTAAAAACATTGAAATTCAAATTGGAAGAACAGGAGCACTGACACCAGTCGCAAAAATAAATCCAGTTAATATTGGCGGTGTAATGGTTTCAAATGCAACATTGCATAATGAGGATGAGATTAATAGAAAAGATATTAGAATTGGCGATACAGTAGTTGTTGAAAGAGCAGGAGATGTAATTCCCCATGTTGTATCTGTAGATCAAAAAAAAAGAAGAGCGGGTTCAAAAAAATATGTTTTTCCTGAAAAATGTCCTTCATGTGGATCTTCTACAATCAAAGATTATAATTCAATTACAAAAAAAATTGATGCTGTTAGAAGATGCACTAACAAAGATTTTAAGTGTGAAAAAATTGTAATAGAAAAATTAAAACATTTTGTATCTAAAGAAGCCTTTTCAATAGATGGTTTAGGAAAAAAAATAATAGAAAATTTTTGGAGTTTAAAATTAATAAAATATCCTCAAGATATATTTAAATTAGATTATACGAAAATTAAAAATTTAGAAGGATGGGGTAAATTATCCTCAAACAATCTTAAATATTCAATAGATCAAGCAAGAAAAATACCCTTAAATAAATTTATATATTCTTTAGGCATAAGACATATAGGACAAGAAAATGCAAAATTAATATCTAATACATTAAAAACTGCAGATAATTTTTTTAAACTTTCTAACAATTTTAAAGAGGAGGCTTTATCAAATATCGATGGTATTGGACAAGTACAAATAAATTCAATAAAAGAATTTTTTTTAGAAAAAGAAAATAAAAAAATATTGACTGAATTAAAAAAATTATTAGAAATTAATGACACTATTGAAGAAGAAAATTATGGTAGTCTTAAAAATCAAAATTTCATGTTTACAGGAAAACTTGAATCAATGAGTAGAGCTGAAGCTAAATCATTAATAGAAAAAAATTCTGGGAAAATTTTAAGTAATATAAATAAAAAACTAGATTATTTAATAATTGGCGAAAAACCCACAACTAAGAAAGTGATTAAAGCAAAAGAATTAAATATTAAAGTAATTAGTCAAGCAGATTTCCTAAAATTATTAAATTAATTTTGCCAACCATTGTCTTTCAGATTTATTTAAATATTTTGAAAGTTTAGAATAAATATTTAAATGATAAAAGAAAATGTAATCTTTTTCACTTTTATTTAATAATTTATAGTTTATTAATTCTTTTTCTAATGGCACGAGTGTCAAATTTTCAAAAAATACTTTATTATTATTTTTTTTCACAAAAACTAAATTCTCAATTCGAATTCCATATTTTCCTTCTTTGTAGTATCCAGGTTCGTTACTTAAAATCATACCTTCTCTAATTTTAACTTGATTAAACTTAGAGATAGATTGAGGTCCTTCATGAACATTTAGAAAAAAGCCAACACCATGACCTGTCCCATGATTATAGTCTAGACCAGATTTTTTCAGATATTTTCTTGCCAATACATCTAATTTTCTTCCATTTGAATATTTTTTTAAATCTGCAGACACTATAGCAATATGGCCTTTTAAAACTTTGGTGTAGATATTTTTTATACTATTACTTTGTTTGCTAAAGCATAAAGTTCTGGTGACATCAGTTGTGCCATATTTGTATTGACCACCAGAGTCACAAAGGAATAAATCTTTTTTTTTTATTGTCCTATTTGACTTTTTTGTAGCACGATAATGTACAATTGCTCCATTAGGCCCAGATCCAGCTATAGTATTAAAGCTTGGATAAATATATTCTTTAAACATAGCTCTAAATTTTTCAAGTTTTTTTTCAGCACTAATCTCTGTAATTTTTTTCTTATTTAAATTTTTTATCCAATAAATGAATTTTGTTAAGGCGACACCATCCAGAATATGAGATCTTATCATACTTTGAATTTCGCTCTTATTTTTTATTGATTTTAATCCATAAGTAGGATCAATTTCACTTACTACATTAAATTTTGATTTAATAAGATTTTCATTAAAAATTGAACAACTTAGGTTGTCAATTATAAAATTTCCTTTTTCTAGTTTGCTTAATACATCACTTAATTCTTTAGTTGAAAAAAGCTGATGTTTCTTTAATTTTTTGCTATTAATAATTTTTATAGCTTTACTAGGCTCAGAAAATAAATAAATTTTCTTCTTATTTGTTAATAACATTCTACAATTTGGAATTGGACTATTTGGATTATCATGTCCACGAATATTCAATATCCAAGCTACGTTTTCAGGAGCTGTTATAAATAAGTAATTTGATTTTTTTGAATTCAGTATTTTGCATAGTTTTTTTATTTTTGAGTGATGATCTTCTCCGGTTACAATATTTCTTAAATTAAAGAAGGGCTTATTTATTTTTTGATTAAAATTATCAGCAATTAAGTCATTATTAATATTTTTTATAATTATATTATTTCCAAAATAAGTATTTAAATTTTTTTTTGTAAAAAGATTTGGATTAATTCCCAAAGTCAATTTTGTTTTTATAATATTTTTTGGAAAATTCTTTGGTATTTCTAAAATATGAAAATTTTTGCCAGATTGTTTTTTTGCTTGTAAAGTATATCTCCCATCAACAAAAAGGTAATTTTTCTTTTTAAGAATAATTGCTAATCCCGCAGATCCTGTAAATTCAGAAATTAGTTTAAGCCTATCAATTTTTGCATATTCTCCAAAATAATCGTCATTCTTCGGAATTACATATCCATCAATATTAAATTCTGCAAATTTCTCTTTAAGTAATTTAAGTTTTTTTTTAATCATTTTAATTTTTTTTGATATCTAATCCATCCAGGACTTCTTATTTCCTCAGTACCGCCATAATCAATATCCTGATTAAAATCAAAATCACTTTCTTGTTCATCTTTATAAAAATCATTTTTTTTTATAAATTTTTTGGGTAATTCTTCAATAAATCTTGATGCCAAACTATCTATCCAATCTCCTTGATAAAATCTATTCATTGCAAATGAAATATGGGCTAATTTTTTGCCTCTGGTAATTCCTACATATGCTAATCTTCTTTCTTCTTCTAAGCCATTTTGACCTTTTTCCTCAATAGATTTTTGGTGTGGAAATAAACCTTCCTCCCATCCTGGTAAAAAAATTACATCAAATTCTAAACCTTTTGATGCGTGCATTGTCATTAAGTTTACTTTTTGTCCTTGCCAATCTTGATCTAATGATGTTGCTAAAGCTACATGTTCTAAAAAACTTTCAAGGTTATCAAATTCTTTCATCGCACTAATTAATTCCTTTATATTTTCCAGTCTATTTTCGTTTTCCAAATCTTTTTTATTTTTTAGCATTTGACTGTAACCTGACTCATCTAGAATTGTTTGTAAAATTTTAATATGATTATTTTTATTAAAGTATTCATTTCTCCATTTTTCAATTAAATTTAATATTGAGCTTAAACCAATTTTTGTTTTAGGTTTGATCATATTCATTTCAATTAATTTTTTGGAAGATTTTTCCATACTTAGGGAATTTTTTTTTGCAAATTCAATAATTTGTTTAATTGTTGTATCTCCTATGGATCTTTTTGGAACATTTACAATTCGCTCAAATGAAAGATCATCATTTTCTTGAAAGATAACCTTTAAGTAAGCTATACAATCTTTAATTTCAGCTCTTTCGTAAAATTTAATACCACCTATAATTCTATAAGGTATTCCTATCTTTAAGAATCTTTCCTCAAATTCTCTAGTTTGAAAAATTGCTCTAACAAGAATTGAAATATCATTTAAACTATATTTTTTTTTTAACCTTTCAATTTGATCAGATATCCCAACTGCTTCATCTTTTCCATTTCTAAAACAGTTTAATACAACTAGGTCACCAGCTGAACCAGATGTAAAAAGGGTTTTTCCCACTCTATCTTTATTGTTCTGAATTAATGTTGAAGCTACAGACAATATATTTTGTGTTGATCTATAGTTTTCTTCTAATCTTATTACTTTTGTATTTTTATGATTTTTATCAAATTCTAAAAAATTTTTAATTTCAGCTCCTCTCCAGCTATAAATTGACTGATCATCATCCCCTACACAACAAAGATTATTATGATGTTTTGACAATGCATTTAGCCATCTACTTTGAATATGATTTGTGTCTTGATATTCATCTACTAAAATATATTTGAAATTTTGCGCATATATATTTGCTATGTCTGGATTATTCTCAAAAATCTTAACACAATGCAAAATGAGATCACCAAAATCACATACATTTAAGTCAACTAGCTTTGATTGGTAAATATTGTAAATATTTAAAAAACCTTTTTCAAAAATATCGCCTTTTTTTATTATAACATCTGATGGATACCAGCCTTTATTTTTCCATTTGTCTATTACAGACAGTATAAAGTTAGGAGAAATTTTTTTAACATCAATATTTTCAGCTTTACATATATTTTTAATTAGCCTTGTTTGATCATCCTGATCTATGATCGTAAAATTAGAATTTAAATTTGCAGCTTTTGCGTGTTTTCTTAGAAGTTTTGCTGAAATAGAATGAAATGTTCCAACCCAAGATAAGCCTATTGCACCTTTTTTTAATATTTCATTTACTCTTTTCAACATTTCACTTGCAGCTTTATTAGTAAAAGTCACGGCAAGTATTTGATTAGGGTATGCTTTTTTCTGTTTAATGATATGTGCGATTTTTGAGGTAATCACTCTTGTTTTGCCGGATCCAGCCCCCGCAACAATAAGCAATGGTCCCTCAAGATAACAAACCGCTTCTTTTTGTATTTCATTTAAGTTATTTAAATATTCAAATTTCATAATTTATTAATTAATAATATAAAGCATTATGCAACGAATAAAAAAGTTTGTTAATACAATCGGTAATCTAAACAGAAACATAATAGCTTTAATATTCATAATTTTTTCATTTCTTACTTATCTATCAATACCAGCTTTATATAAATATGAAAGTGTACAAAAACAACTTACAAAAAAAATTTTAAATGACTTTGGCATAAATTTAGCACTTTCAAATGATATCAGTTACCATATTTTACCCACACCTAACTTTGCAATAAATGATAGCTTAATTACTTTTGATAATAGTAATGAAAGTAATAAATTTGGTGAGGTAAAAAAAGTAAAAATTTTTTTATCTTTAAAAAATTTGTTTCAACAAGAAAAATTAGAAATTAAAGAAATTAAACTTTTCAAATCTAATTTCATAATTGATAAAACAAATTACAAAGATTTTGTTAATTATTTAAAAAAAAAAACTAAAAAAAAAATATTAATAGAAGATTCAAAAGTCTTTTTTAAAAATTTTGAAAATAGTGAGACTATTTCGATTGCAACAATTTCGAATGCCAAAATACATTTTGATGATACAAAAAAATTAAAAAGGTTTGACTCAAAAGGACTTATATTTAATACAAATTATAACTTAAATTATAATCAAAGTTTAGAAAATTTAAATTTAAAAAATATTAGTCTTTTTTTTAAAGAGTTAGATTTAAAAATTAAAAATGAATTTATTAAAAATGTTAAAAATAATAAATTTTATGGTCAGACTTATATTTCTTTTTTAAGAGAAAAAATTAAATTTAAATATCATAGGAATGGTAGTAATTTTTTTTTTGAAAATGAAAAGAATAAAAATTTAAATTTTTCAGGAACTTTAAATACAACACCTTTCTTTTTTAATTTGCAGATGTTTATAAAAGATCTGGACATTAATACTATGCAAATATTATTTTCAAAACTAGAGAGTTATGTTAGTGCTAATTTCTTACTTAATAAAAATTTTAATGGAGATTTAAAATTAAATATACAAAATATTAATGACTCTAAATACATTAAAAGTTTTGATATAATTGCTAATTTTACAAATGGAAAAATTAATCTAAATAAAAGTAAAATTCATTTAAATAAATTAGGATATGTTGAGTTAAAAAAATTTAATATTTCTAATAAAAAAAATAAAGTATATATTAACTCATCAAATCTTTTCAAAATAAAAAATTTAAAAGAATTTAATAGAATATTACAACTACCTAAAAAAAAAAGAATAGAGATAGAAAATATTTACTTTGAGCTTGATAAGATAATATTAGAGGATGGTTTTTCTTTGAATAGAGTAATTATCAATAATCAGGTAAAAAGGACAGAATTAAAGACATTTGACTTGACAAATAATGTAGAAAAAAAAAATATTAAAAGTCTAAAAAATTGGTTTGAATTAAAAGTTACGCTAAAAGAAATACTTACAGAAATTAATTAGGCTTTGTCATCTTAATAGGATTAACGATATTCTCGTAATCTTTTTTTGTTATTAATCCTGAGTTCAAAGCTTCTGTCTTCAATGTGGTGTTATTACTCAAAGCAGATTTTGCAATTTTGGCTGCATTATCATATCCTATTTTTGGAGTTAATGCTGTTACTAACATTAGTGAGTTGTCCAAAAGTTTTTTAATTTTTTTCTTATCTGCCTTTATTCCTTTTACACAAAAATTTGTAAAATTTTCAACGCTATCTGACAATAAATTTATAGACTGTAACACATTGTGTATGATCAACGGCTTAAAAACATTTAATTCAAAATGGCCCTGTGTTCCTGCAATTGTTATGCCGTTATGATTTCCTATAACTTTTACACATACCATTGTTAGAGCTTCGCATTGAGTAGGATTCACTTTACCTGGCATTATAGAAGAACCGGGTTCATTCTCAGGTAATATTAATTCACCATATCCTGCTCTTGGTCCCGATCCAAGAAATCTAATATCATTTGCTATTTTCATTAAACTAACAGCAGAGGTATTTAATGCTCCAGAGTAGTTGACTATTGCATCATGTGCAGCAAGTGCTGCAAACTTATTTTTTGTAGGCTTAAATGGTAATTTTGTTATTTTCGCTATTTCATTAATAATTTTTTTATCAAAATTTTTTTTTGAATTTATACCAGTTCCAACAGCAGTTCCACCCTGAGCCAGATAATAAATTTCATTAAGAGAATATTCAATTCTTTTTATAGAATCTTCGACTTGTGATTGATATCCTGAAAATTCTTGACCTAATGTAAGAGGAGTTGCGTCTTGTAAATGAGTTCTTCCTATTTTAATTATTTTGTTAAATTCATTTACTTTTTTTTTTAGTGACTTGTTTAATAAATTTAAAGATGGTAATAATTTTTTTCTAGTTTTTAATGCTATAGCAATATGCATTGCTGTAGGAAATACATCATTTGTTGATTGAGATTTATTCACATGATCATTGGGGTGAACTGGTTTTTTAGATCCTTTTTTTCCACCTAAAATTTCTATTGCTCTGTTTGCGATAACTTCATTTACATTCATATTTGTTTGTGTACCAGATCCTGTTTGCCATACCTTAAGAGGAAAATGATCATCTAATTTTCCATTTATTATCTCATTAGCCGCTTTAATTATTGATTTAGATATTTTTTTAGTTAGGTCTTTATTCTTATAATTGGTAATTGCCGCAGCTTTTTTAACGATTGCTATTGACTGAATTAAAATTGGCCTGACTAAAAATTCGCCTATATCAAAGTATTTTTTTGATCTTTCTGTGGATGCTCCCCAATACTTATTATTTGGGACATTAATAGTTCCTATGCTGTCAAATTCTTTTCTTTTTTTCATATAATATTACAACGACTTAAGTATTATTATATATTATATATAAATTAAAAAATCTATAGGAGCATTATGACGAATTTTGAAAAAGTAAAAAAATTTATGACTACGTTTGGGCAAGAGGTAAAAACAAACCCATCTTTTGCTTCTGATAAAATTAATAATCTAAGATATGAGTTAATTAAAGAGGAATTAGAGGAATTTAAGATAGCACTTATGAATAAAAATTTAATTGAGGTAGCTGATGCTTTGACTGATATTCTCTATGTTACATATGGAGCTGGTCATGCTTTTGGGCTTGATTTAGATAAATGTTTCGAAGAGGTTCAAAATTCAAATATGAGTAAATTGGATAAGAATGGCAAACCTATATACAACGAAATGGGAAAAGTTATGAAGGGAGAGAATTATTTTCAACCAGATCTATCTAAATTTATTAAGTAATTGGTTGCGGGGGACGGATTTGAACCGCCGACCTTCAGGTTATGAGCCTGACGAGCTACCAGACTGCTCCACC
>MDTB01208508.1_pt1 | contig 11707 bp, 8 predicted proteins | sample 811161 | NCBI WGS metagenome assembly MDTB01 (sample SAMN05326650, study PRJNA326480) | marine metagenome | isolation source: seawater | place: Mediterranean Sea | collected 2009
GGTTAATTGATGAATGATGAACATTTGCCGAGACCCATGGCTACCTATCGGCTAGCGGTACTGCCCGGCGACGGGACTGGACGTGAAGTAATGAGAGAGGCACTACGAATCCTTTCAGTTTTTGAGGAAAATAGCCCCGTATCGTTCGATATAAATGAGATTCCATGTGGCGGGCAGTACTATCTTGAGACGGGTGAAGAATGGCCAAAAGGGTCTTTCGAATACTGTAGAGATGAGTCTGACGCCATTCTCCTGGGTGCTATTGGATGGCCCGATGCCAGACTCCCGAATGGAGATATGGCCGGCGGACAGACCATTCTCGGACTTAGATCGGGCTTGGAGCTATATGCCAATGTCAGGCCAGTCAAACTTTATCCCGGTGTCACCCACAAAGTGCATGGTGTTCACAAGCAAGTCTGGAACCCAGATTTGGTAGATATTATCATGATTCGTGAGAATACGGAGGGACTCTATCACTCGCTCCTAAGGAGAATGGAGCAGAGGGCCTTAGGAAAGAAGGATGAACCGATCGTAATTGAAGAGTTTCCCGGGCTAGATGGAGAGGTTGCATGGGACCCCCGTCCAATTTCGAGGGACGGCAGTGAGAGGGTAATCAGATTCGCCTTCGACTATGCCAAGCATAGACAGAGGAAAACGGGAGCATCCCAGTCCGTAACATGCGTAGACAAGTCCAATGTCACCCGGGGTTGTCAGCTTTTCAGAAAGATATTCAGAGAGTTCGCAGAGAGAAATCAGGACATAGCGGTAAAGGAGGCGTATATCGATGCCTTCACTATGTGGCTCGTCAGGAATCCAGAAGATCTAGACGTGGTGGTCCTTCCAAACATGTTTGGCGATATCGCCACAGATTTGGCCAGTGTCCTGCAAGGAGGAATGGGAATGTCCGCAAGCGCGAATATGGGGCCGAAGCACATGCTCTTCGAACCAGTTCACGGCTCCTCTCCAAAGCACGCTGGAAAGAATGTTGTCAATCCAATAGCCATGATACAATCTGTGCAGATGATGTTCGAGGCTCTGGCATTCAGAAAGAAGGATCAGAATCTCGATATGTGTGCTGAGATTCTACAGAACGCCATTCAGAAGCATTTCGAAGAAGGAGGCATAGTGACCTATGACTTGGGGGGTACAGCAAGTACCTCCGAAGTCGGGCAAGCCATCGCTATGAGATGCGAGTCGATGCTCAAAGAGAGATTCCCCTAGCCAATCCTCAGCGATGAGCTGGACATTATATCCAAGGCGTCTCTAAGCACCGCCTCATTATTCCAATCGGTAGTAGTTGGATTCTCTAATAGCTCTTCGGCTAGCCTGCCCATAGCCCTAGTAACATCATCTACTATCGTAACAGTAGCTTTTTTGGATGTCCTAGATAGTGGATTAAGATCTATAGCAATTACCTGTTTTCCAAGTGAAATCAGGGCCTCGCAACGATCCCCGTCCTCGAGAGGGACCAGTACAATATCGGCCTGCTCTATTCCCCGCGAAGAACACAAAGACCTAGGTCCTTCTAGCCCTAGGATTCTTCCATCTGCCACTGCCCCTAGAATCTCTACATCCATGATAGACTCCCTGGCCATTTCTGGAGACTCCCTTCAAAGTCGATCTCTCAGTGACTCTAACTCACCTATCAGGGACTCCATTCGTTCACTGGTTCGATAGTATATGTTCACCTCAACAGGACAGCCCAGTATCGAGGCAATCATAATCGCCTCACTACCTGCAAGGACAGTCTAGTTGCCATTCATCGAGATAACCGGACTTTCAGCAACGAGTAGACGGGCAGCCGCCTCGCGAATCGCTAATGATGCCGAATCGCTCGTTCTCTCACCGAGAAGATAGTCAAAAGCCTCACCGCGCCCATGGGCAATCATAGCCGATTCTGCCAATAGCCCTCTCTTGGAGGCCTCTACCATCCTCAGTCGAGACATTAGAGATGCCTTCCTGGGGTGTGAATCTGGGATATCTGCCATAATCACTCCCCTCTGAATCTCATTGATAGATCAAGGGGCGATACCCCTCTGTTAATCGAGCTAGTTGAAATCAAATCAACCCCACATGCACACCATTCCTTGACTTCCTCCAGAGAAATCCCCCCTGAGCCCTCGAGAATGCACCATTCACGTAGTCCCTCTTCCTCCAACCTTCTCGATACCATAGATGACAATACAGGGCCCATATTATCAAGCAGAACAACAACTCTCTCACTACCCTCCCTTTCCGTCTGCACGCTCTTCCAAATACCAACCACAGTAAGTGCCTGCTCGATATCCCTCACCTCTATCACGGTAAAGGATGAATTAGTGTCCATGTCGATCTCCAGAACTAATCTGGCTAAGGCCTCATCCTCGGTCTCATCGCCAACTCGTGATGAGAGAACCTCGCTATCCTTGATCATCATGGCGTCCTCCCTACTTAGTCGGTGCGTCAGTCCCCCCCCGACATGTACTGCCCACTTATCCAGAAGTCCCCAGTCAACCTTCCTAGTACTGGCCACACCCATACTTCCAGCCTCGTTAATCCATATTGAGGAATTAGTGGAAATCCCCGAAAGCCTCCCGATGATATTCAGTAACACTCTCTCGGAGCGTAGCATTTCGACGCCATTGCCAGATATTCTGAGAACCTCGTCTCCGACTTCCACTATCGATCCCTCTGACACTTTCCATTCTACGGAACAGGAGGGGTAGTGTGTCTCTAGTAACCTGTCAATAACGAAAGTCCCGCATATCACACCTCTTTCCTTGGAGATGACAACAGCCTCCATAGACACGTCAGGACCTTCTCCCCCGCTCCCTTCATCAGAGACCATCGCAGTCATCCACCTATCGATGGATTCAAGCATCATCATGCTAGGTTCACCATCACAGTATAGGAGACTAGATCTATCGTGGGGTAACGCTCTCACGACACGTGCTGAAAGCTCTCAGACTTGAATGGTCCGAATTCAAAGCTCCTCGCCCAGTACTTCCAAGCTACCCTCCACAGCGGATAGACAGGCTAGGATATCATCAACCGTGGCACGTAGCTCACTGAGCTCAGAAGATGAGATCAGTATAGTAAGCATCACTCCGTCCTCTGACTCAACTATCTCAGACTCGAAGGACTCAGGGTCATCGGGCATAATGGACTCTAAGAGATTCTCAGCCACCTCTCTGGAACCCGTCCATACTACACGTGCAACCGCGTCTCCCATATCTTTAGCGGAGGACACTCCGTCTTTTCAGCTCAACTATTGTTAATCGGATTCAAAAACAATCATGTGCATCGTGCGTGCCCGATTAAGCATGAGCGACTCGATTCCACCCTCAGATACGGCCGAATCAGTTACTGCAGGCCATCCCGACAAGCTTTGTGATGCTATCTCAGACTCTATTCTAGATGCATGTCTAAGGATCGATCCTAATGCCCGAGTTGCCGTTGAAACCATGGTTAAGGGAACCGAAGGAGAAGCGATAATAGTTCTCGCGGGAGAGGTCAGTCTCAATGGACAGCCGCCAAACTATGAAGAAATTGCTCGTCTTACAGCTTCATCGATTGGATATACTGACAGTAAGATCGGGATGGATGCTTCATCAAACGATAGCTGTCAAGTGCATACTCACATAACAACCCAGTCCCAATTCATCAGCCAAGGGGTCGATGGCGATATTGAGACACAGGGAGCAGGCGACCAGGGAGTAATGTTCGGGTACGCGTGCACGGAGACAGAGGGAACCGCAGAGCTCAGAGGCAGGTTCTTCCCACTCTCAGCAGCTCTTGCGCAAAGACTAACTAGGCGGTTGGAGATAGTACATGATGAGGGTATCATACCATGGGTTAGGCCCGATGGAAAGAGCCAGGTTACAGTACAACTAACTGATGATAAACAGTCAGTAAGTAGGGTATCTACGATAGTTATTGCATCACAGCACTCTCCGAAAGCAGGACCAAACTGGCCCGCCGAGGACGATTTATCAGATGATGAAAGATGTCAGTATATCGAGCAGCAGATTAGGAAGCATGTGGTCGAGCACGCTATTCCTCCAAGTCTGTTAGACAATCCTGAGGTAATAGTCAATGGAACGGGATCATTCCCTGATCCCGGGGGTCCCTACGCAGATGCCGGTCTGACAGGCAGGAAAATTATCGTGGACACATATGGCGGAGGAAGACATGGTGGTGGGGCATTCAGTGGAAAGGATCCATCGAAGGTAGACAGATCGGCCGCATATTATGCTAGGTGGGTTGCTAAGCATGTGGTCGCAGCTGGACTGGCAGAAAGGTGCGAGATTCAGGTAGCCTATGCGATTGGTAAAGCTAGCCCAGTCGGATTCAGGGTGGAAACCTTTGGAACAACTAACAGTGACTTGGGTAAAAATCCAGACTCCACAATCTCCAGGTTGATATTGGAGAACTTTGATTGGAGGCCAGCTGCTATGATTAGAGATCTCAATCTGAAGAGGCCAATCTACAGTTCTACTGCATCTGGTGGGCACTTTGGAAGAACTCCAACCGAAGAAGGATTATTCCCATGGGAAAGATTAGATCAGTCGAGATTAGACTCACTTAGAAGTCACTAAGAGACTGAAAAGACAAACATTCCTGGCAGGGTATTGAAAACAAACCCTTTGTGCGCCAATCATGTCAAGAATACCTGCAGTCCTACTCCAGCAGTTCGTCGGCATGAGCGATTATGAGAGAACACTAGCGATAGATAGGGCCTCTAGGGAACTAGGACTGTCCAAAAGTGAGATTCTTTCGCAGTTGGAAGAATTTCAAAATGGACAGGTGAAGCCAACAAATTCTCCAACCCCCACTCAACCTACAAGAGAAAGTAATTTTTCACGGCAAGAAGTTGAGAAAGAAGGCTCTCCTAGATTCTTGGAAAATACTCACAAGTATAGATTCACATATGACCCGAGTCACTCGGGAAAGAAGAGGCAGTCTGAAGTGAACCAAGCCATAGTCTGTCCACACTGCAACGCGGCACTGGGGATTCCATCCGTCAGGCCTATTTCGGTAAAGTGCCCTGCGTGTTTGATGGAATCCACATTTGAGAACTAGACTCCCCAGAACTCACTGCCCCTCCCTCCTTCCTCTTCCTCCGAAAGGGAGTCGACGATAACGCTCAGCAGGTATCTACCTAGGATCGCCATTACTGGTAGGGACCACGTTGCCGCCACCGAGTCAACCCGCAAATCAACATCCTGTCCCCCCAACATACTGAGTGAAACCTCGTTGATTGCAGAAATTACGAAGTAAGCGACGAACCCATTAGCCAGAAGCATAATGCTCTGACCGGTGAAGGATCCTTCCTTCCACCTTAGCACCCCCAATGACAGGAATAGAGAGAAGAACGCCACAAGAATCCATGAGAGAGCGTTGTCAATCGCAATTACCCATACAGCAATGTCGCTATTAACAGCGTCCACATCAAAATTATTAGATGACGATAGAATAGAGGAAGCGTATGCTTCAATTTCCAAGCTAGACGCATACAATACCTGTATGACTGTCACTACGGCTATTATCATAGAAACCAATGCCAATGCCCACAGCATAGAGGTCAGGAGACTTCCAGTGGCGGCGGCCCGCATATCATTTACGAGGCGGTCAAGCTGTTGCTCCCAGCCGAGCCCCCTGGAAAGAAGCCAAATCCCGATAATGAGAGGTAGCGTACCAATAAGGGCACTTCCATAGTCAGATGGAAGGATAAGGCCGACACCCAGAATGATCATCACAGCAGCTATTGGGACGAGCAGCCTCGCTCTCCAACGAGGGTCCTCAATCGCCTTAACAACATAGTAGTAGGTACTCTCAATTCCCTTAGACTGCCTGACTATTATCTTCTCGATATGATCGACTCTGACTCTGGAAGTGATTATTGGGAGCGCCTCCTCATCATCAGCTCCATCAGTAACGAGAATCGCCTTATCAGGTTGGAACTCCTGTATCACCTCGTCTAACTGAGTGGCAATTTCCCTATCGCTTCTGGACCCAACCCTGACATCTCCTGTAAGTAGGGCTATCTGGACCTCATCATCACCAATCGCCTCTTCAGCCAAACGGTCGTGCTGGTGCAAAGCTCCCAGTATGGCATTAGTATCCGACTCTTCTGGGTCGGCTATTCCAAGCCTCAACGCGGCGGCGAGAGTAGCTTTACGTCCCACTACCGGGCCCCTAATTCCAGCCTTGACACCCAGATCATTATCTCGGTCTACTGTCAGTACTAGAGTTCGTACCATCTCCCCGCCTCAACCCCTGATGCACCCGGGGCGATATGAAGAATTGCCTACAATCATGACTATAACTCCCATTAGGAACTAGAGTCTGACCCGCCAGAGTCATTGTATCTCCTCCGTTGCTTGGCTCGGATATACTTCAGAGGATGCGTCAACCACTCTTGATCGCAAAGCGAGTCGTCCCCTGCTTGAACTGGACAGCGAGCATTGGTCTTCAAAGCCGCACACCCATGAGGGGTATACTCCCTTTCGTATATGTGAGCAACCTGATATGAAGTCGTATCTGGGCTATAGTCAGGCGCTCCAGAGAAAAATCCACAGGTTTGCTCTTGGGAATGGCCTAGAGCCTTGGAGAAAGAAGCCAGAAAAACTCTGCCCACATGATTAACGTTGACTCCTTGGTTGAGCTCTGAAACCGCTGACTCAAAACAGGGAGGCCAATCTTCCCTAACAGCGGCTGATACAGGCATCTCTTCCTTTACCCGTAGGGCCAACATTCCGACTATCCTCTCCACCGGATCTGAGAACTGTGCGGCAAATTCATCACTCATTTTCTCCATGCGCTGTCTACAAGTCGCGTCAAGGTACCCCCTTACCCTCTCTTTCAGCAACCTAGACGTCCTCTGCCTGCTATTCTCCCCAGAGGCTGGATCCATTCGAACCCAACCGTCTCTGACTGGCCTGTTAGCCAATCTCCAATATGTTCCTGAAATTTTTGGACAAAGCTCAATGAAGTCAGAAACAGGTACCCAATAGATCATATCATCCCCCTCTTCTATTTTGATTCCAGAAAGATAACTAGAGCATATTGTTGAGAAATTAGTCACATCTCTGCCGAATAGGCCGTCTGCTCTGCTAGCCTCTCCCTCAATCCATCTTGCCAACAATCGCTCATCGAAAGAAGCACATACAACTAGCATGGCATGAAGGAATGAAAGAGTCTCAGTCATCTTACCCGCTTCACTTGAGAGATCAACCGTTGTTGCATCATCTACCCCGTCTTTGTGCATTACAGACTCCAGTAGACGCAACCTGCCCCTTGCTCTCACTTCCTCAAGCCAAGGAGCCTCAACCAAATCTCCTACTGTGACCCCATTCTCCCTCAGAACTTCTCGTATGTGGCTCCTGCCTTGAGGTAGCATTGGGTATCTCGATAATATCACCCGATCTTCGATTATGGGTGGCTTGAGTGGAATGGGCACGATACCTAGAGAACCAAGAGGGTTATTCAACAATCACCGACCCCTTCCACTGGAGAAACATGTCTAGGCCACCCACAGATTTGATACCCCCCATTGAACTTCTTGTAACAATTCAAGATGAATTCAGGAGCCATTTCGGATGGCAAGAATCTGATGATCTTTCAAGTGCGAAAAACCTACTTTCTATCGTTGAGCAGTTAGGAGTGGAGCAATGGAGGAGGCCCAATAGGGCCGCAGCAGTAGCAAATATTCAGAGAAGACTTGTTCTAAGAGAGCAAAATGTTGCTATCCTTGGCGCCGCAATAGACATAGAAGAACTAACTATTGCTCTAGAGTCACCAACTCTCCTGATCGCTGCCGATGGGGCCGCCGGAGTAATATCTCTGTTACCCGAAACGACAGCAGAGAGAGCATGGTCAAGATTGGCTTTCATAGTTTCAGATGCAGACGGAGGAGAGGGTACCATTGAGGCCGTGAATAGGGGGAAAACAGTTTTCCTACATGCACACGGGGATAATGAGAATGACTGGAGGGACCTTTTGGAAATTGCAAAGAACGCACCCACACCACCTCCTCTGATATTGACACATCAGACAACTGGAGAGATAGCTGGTATGCATAATCCAGGTGGTTTCACAGATGGCGACAGGGCTGCATGTATAGCTATGTCATTGGGGATTCCCGTTGAGAGGATAACCATGCTAGGGACAAATACAACGGAGGTCGGTAGGTGGTCAGGAACTACCGAAAAAGAAAAGAAACTAGTCAAATTACAGTGGATGGCAACTATTTTACAGGCTCTGGGGATTCACTACTGATCATAGGAAGTCTTCCAAGGTCATCACCGTCACTCTATCATTATTGAATAAAGAGTCTACACTATCAGACATCCATCCAACACGCTGTTTGGTGTAATCATCAACTCCGTAGCTCTCCATAACTTCCTTCGTAACCTGGATATATTTCCTGACTGCCCCCTCCGAGACTGTTAGAACGACATTTCCCCCACAGGTCGCAACCCCGTCATCGGAACTCGAGAATCTTGGACCGCCCGAGATTCCCGATGCCCTCTGCACGCACTTACCAGCTAGAGGCATTCTTCGATAGGAGTGCCCACATTTTACACATCGTACTTTCTGCCTGGTGAATGCCATCATATTGCCCCTCATATCTGGGAGGAAATGGGATTCAATGACTTGCGATGCCACTCTATCCACACTGACTGACCTGAGCCTACTCCCGAGCGCTAGTTGCTCACCCATCTTGTCGGTCATACTCACAAGCGTCTTGTATGCAGAATTTACTGGCCCAGAATCCAAGTCACCGGAATCATGCGTCCATCCATATCCTCGCAGATCTCCAATACTGCCCAGCCTGTCGCTCACTAGGTCCACTAAGTCCGATGCTTCGTTGGGGTGTGGTTGTGACAATGTAGCCTCATAGAAGTCGCGAGAATAGCTCCATGAGCAATCTACGTTCAATGCCTCCTTGTCTATTTCCATCGGATTCAGCCTGGTCGTCAGAACCAGAGGAGCATCCATCCTGCCTCCCCTGCCTGCAGGTAGAATTTCCTTAGAGAAATTTAGCAAACCATCCATGAGCATCATTATGCTGTCCTCGTCTCCATCACAATTCCTTCTTTTGGCTGCGTGGAAAAGTGGGTGAGCGTATCCGGCTGACGAGGAAGTCCATCCAATTAAGCGACACAACACTCCTCCAGATGTATGCGGTGCGAGACCGATGGCTAATCTTCCGACTAAGTCTTTCTCGCTTGTCGCGTTATAGAATGGTTCCATTTGATAGAATCTAACTAGAAGCTCATCCACGAAATTACAAGTAGCGAGAAGGTGATCCTTGGATCTAATTGACGGGATAAAGTCCTGTGGAAGTAACTCCAACATCTGACTATCAGATTTCACGATATTCCCTCGGATATCATGAGTATATCCCAGTTCAACAAGAGCCTCCCAAGATGTACCAATCTCTGCCGGTTTGAAGTGTGTTACTGGTACATCACTCATATCATACCTTGAGGTTCCGTCTCTGAACACAGAAACCCCGTGCTTTGCCCTCAGAATGCCCTTCTCTAATGGTTCGGGGGACTGTCCTATCGAAACTAGTCCCTTTACAGCTTTGATCTTCGAGGGAAGCTTGTCCAAGCCCAAAGCCCTTCTTTTTACTTCAAGAATCGATGAGACCGGGACTGTCGTAAACTCACCCCGGCGCCTCCTCTTGCCTCCACGGCTCTTACGGACCTCCGTTCTTCCTCCACACTCTTTGGCCACATTGGGGTCAGGTCTGACATGACACCTGATATGTGGAGACTCTGAACCACATTTGCTACAGATTCTCGGACCCATCTGAACTCTAATACTTCCTTTGGAGGACGCCTCTCCTAGGAGCCTCTGAGGTCCCCCACTCTCAGCAATGGGATATAGCGAGTGAACCAATGGTTTCATCTCCCTGACTCCGGACTTTTCCGGTCTGCCCATTCTAGCCCCAATTCTACACGTTGCAGAGTCCTCCCATCTCATCGAGGACAATTTCCTAACTAGCCACAACGAACCATCAACAATGTGATCATCTAGTAACGAAACCGATCTATTCAGAGAGGCTACATTCTCGGGCCCCGGATCAGAGATTCCCTGTGCAGCTTCTTCTCCGATCGCTTCTGTCTCCAGTGTGCCCTTTCCTTGTTGCATAGCTAGGGTAGTTGCTTGTACTCTGGCAAGCCCCCTTCTACTCTCCAGCTCACTCTTTCTCTTTCCCTCAGCTTGGACTATCTTCTTGGCTTCTCTGACTCTGACGAGCCTATCTTCGATGTGCCCCATTGCATCTAAGGAACTAACTACTACGCCTTCCTCGCTCATCAGTCCTAGTCCTTCCAATAGACCTTCCCAGTTAGATGAAATCACGATATCTCCAGCCTCATGATAGTGTTGCAAACCAAGAGTCAGAAGACATGATTTTACAATTCCATGATTTCTGACAGACATCCACGAAGGCCACATGTCAAAATCCGGCTCGTGTGTCGAGTCCAAGTCCTGTAAAGAATCAGGGCTCCAATCTCTCGACGCCCCACTTATCCTCAATCCACTTTCTTCAATCTCTGACCCAGACAATGCTTGGATAAGAGGTCTAGTGATTGAAATCGGAAGGTCAGACCACCATAGATTCCAAGGAGGAGGGACCGCTGTCCCAAATGCCTCAGATATTCTCTTCGACTGTTGCCAAGTCAAATCTATATCTCTCAGAAAAAGATACCACTCTCTCTTCCGCCACTCCCTCTCAAGAGCATCCTCCCCCCCACGATTTATTGCGCCATTAAAGGGTAGCCCTTTGGGCAGAGTATCAAGCCCGACCCCCATAATCTCTGCAAAGGTTGAGACCTTCTGAGGATGATCCATAGAATCCAGAAGATCTGCGGCCCACCAATCTCTATTGTAAGCTGAGGGAACCAGATTCTTGTTGTTCTCAAGAAACTCTCCGAAACCCATCAGAATCTCTCCATTATCCCAAACAGAAACAACCCTTTCTCGAATCAATTTCCACTCATCCAGGGTGTGTACACGTCTGAACTCACCATCGCCAAGAATTACCATTGGCCCCTCGATATCAGTACAGGGAGTAACTGCACAAGCCTTCCCAGGACGCTCAATCTTCATCTGAGTTCCAACCGATAGGAACCCACCTGCCGCCTCCATCGATACTGGATTCAAACCAGCAGCCGCCAAACCAGTGGCTCTACTTCTCCCATATCTAAGTCTGAATCCCCCGGGTTCACCAGGCTCGCCAAAGATAGGCCTTCCAGCGATCACATCATCCATGTATCTTGAAATCTCAGGAATTTGCCTGCTTTTGAAGCTATCAGACTCACCCTCATCGCTCTTTCCCTTACTAGCAAACTGAGAGATAAATTCCCATCCTGGAATCTCCATTCTTTCCGTGTGCTTCACAATTTTTGGAGCCTTGAGGCACAAACCTTCACCGATAACCAACATCACTCCACCTCGAACCCTGGTCCTGAATGAACCATTCTCATTCTGTACGTTCTTGACCTCCTTGAATCCAGCACACTCCTGCTTCTCAGTCTCCTCTCCGTTAACCATTACTGGACACGCCCTAACGATTACCTCTACTTCCTCAGGAGGAGGTTTGTACTGAAGGCCAACTCTGTATAGTCCAAACTCTTCCTTCACTCTTTCCACCTCTCTTGTGGATGGATTATATCTCCCCAGACCAAGCTCACGTCTGATCATGTCACCA
>MDTB01057122.1_pt1 | contig 11706 bp, 10 predicted proteins | sample 811161 | NCBI WGS metagenome assembly MDTB01 (sample SAMN05326650, study PRJNA326480) | marine metagenome | isolation source: seawater | place: Mediterranean Sea | collected 2009
GCGTTACAACAGGCCAGAAATAAAGACACCCCAGAGAGCGTGCCTAATCAAACCGCAAATTCTGCGCTAACGTTTGTACAAACCCTAAAGCCATGGCTGAGCGCAAATGCGCTCAGCGCTTTTGTGCTTCTGGGAGTGGCTGCCTTAATTACTTACCTGTGTTGGAAATACAGGATGTCGCCGCGACAGCGCAAGCATCGTGCGTTAAAGCACTGTCGTCGGGAAATTTTACTCCACCTTCGGAATAACGATGAGCAGCGCACCCAAGGCGCCGTAGCAGACTATCTAAAGCTGCGCTATGGCCTGACGCACAAGCCCGCTCGAATAGCCTGGATAGCAGAGCAACCTCGCGCTGTAGAACTGTTGCAAACATTAGATCAATGGTCCTATGACCAAAATCAAAGCAATCAAGCACGCGACCTTAATGCACTACTTACGCTGGCGTCCGAGGTATTAGACACCAGAGTCGGAGCGCCAAAAAACCAAAAGCGCAGTGCATCGCTGCCTGCGCTATATCCATCTTAATCGTCCTGCAATATCTGCTTAGCCTCGAATAGCTCTACCCAGGCCGGCACCAATTATACCAGATACCGCATTCAATCGTTCCGATACAACAGCTCAAGTTACCGCTCTTGTGTTAAGTGCCGCTGGTGGCCGAAGTTGCAGTAGTACTCGTTGTCGTTTGGGTGGTTGTGGTAGTAGATGTGGTACTTGGTGGCGAAGGCGGGTCGACAGGTGTTGGGCCACCATCATCGCCGCCATTGTTGTTGTCATCGCCGATTTCGTTCACGACACTGGCAAGCACTGCCGCACCGACGATGCCCATAGTGATCGCAGTGCCAAGTCCTATACCACCAATCCCTGCAATTCCTGCTCCTGCTGCACCAATTCCTGTTCCTGCTGCACCTCCAGCTCCAGCAGCACCGCCACCAGCTGCAGCCCCAGACCCTGTCGCACCGGATCCGGCCGCGCTGCCACTGCCCGCCTCGGCGGCCTGGCCTTGTGCCGCTGCAGAGAAAACTAAGCTCGCTAATCCTAGCAATGCTCCAAACAATCGATTTCGGCCCATGACAAGTAATCTCCCAATTATATTTTCTAACGCTTTTGATTGCTGGCTGCCCGCCAGCGATCGCTCTTTTGCCTTCGACTGTCCGGTAGAGTCTTTTAGTGATAGAACGTAGGAACCTTTTAGTGATAGAACGTCGGAATCTTTTAGTGATCGAACGTCTGTCTGGTAGACTCTTTACCCACGTTTTATCCATTTTTATCTATTTTTATCTATGTTCTCGACCAGCCAGCAGACTCTCATGTTGATCGCTACGCGAGCATGTAACTTAGTCGCTGGGCGGGCATGCAACGTTTACACCTGCAACGAGCACACTACCCCGAAAGACGTGTAGCCTTTCTAATCCTAGGTTCACAAAAAAACTAACAACTAAGGATAAACGGTAGGTTATTTCCGACGAATGGGTATCGTCACCAATAGGTGTACATTGGAGTTTGGGAGTCGCTCGGAAAAGGGCGCGGATGCAGGAGAGTGACCGGGCGATTCACATCCCCATAGAATCAACAAGCGCGCCGCTGTAGTGCTATTAGCCGAGGCTTTTGCTGACAATCTCAAACAGATCTTTAGAGGGTTCTTGCCCCCCTGCCGGCAGCAATCCTCGCAACGCGTCGCGCATTAAAAGCTGGCGCTGAGCATCGAATTTCTTCCACCGAGTCAACGGCGTGGTTAGCCGAGCAGCAATCTGTGGGTTAATGGCGTCCATCTCTGCGACTGCTGTTGCAACAAACGCATAACCGCTGCCATCTAATGCGTGTAAGCGACGCAGATTCAGCATACCAAAAGCACCGTATACAGAACGCACCCGATTCGGATTGGTTCTATCAAAGCCAACATGGGCTGTCAGGTCGTTTAACTTGGCCACGTCCGTGAGTGGGCTTTGGGCCTGAACATTGAACCAAAGGTCAATGACCAGCGCCTGATCTTGCCAACGCTGGTAGAAGTCACTGAGGATACTCTGCCTAACTTGGTCATCGAGCTCGGGCAACCGCGCAACCAGAGACAGCACAGTGCGTCTGTCCGTTAGGTTATCGGCCTGCGCGTAACGCTGCTGTAGCAGTTCAGCCAAATCGGCGGAATCCTTTTGTGCCGCTAAGCTGTGGCACCAATAACTAAACGCGGTGTTTGCTAAAGCCCTGTTCGCCATGCTGTCGGCGTCTTCGCTAAATGGTTGGTTGGTGCTGTATCTGTTGAACAGAGCTTGCCAAACATCTGCGTGCTCCGCAGCTACGGCGCGAATAGTGCGGTCGCGGGCATCAAGTAGCGTATCCACCTCAAAGCCTCGCAACTGCTCGAATAAGTACAACTCACTAGGCACTGCCAACATGCTTGCGGTAAGTAGCTTTGCGTCTACCGAGGTCAGTGTTAGTGCTTGTTCCGCGACGTTTGCCAACGCTGCCTTGGGATCCACGTCCGCGATTTCAGCGTTAGCCTCAAAGTACTTCATCCACATGGTTTGTAACGCGTCCCAACGCACAAACCCATCCTGATCGTGGCGCGCCAAAAAACTCAGGTCCGCGCCTGGTCTTTGGTAATCGACTCTCACCGGCGCAGAAAACTGACGCAAAAAACTAACCGTAGGCTTCGCAGCCAAGCCGGTGATTGCTACTGTGGTTGTCGCATCGCGTAGTTCCATAAGCACAGTGCGATTACTTTCTCTTAGCTCAATTTTTGCCGCAGATTCTATTTGTGGGTACGCGAGCGTAATCTCCCCGCCACTAGCGTCCAACAACCCGAACAGAATCGGCATGTGGAACGGTGCTTTTTGCTCGCTTTCAGGTGTTGGAGGGCAAGTTTGTTCGACAGTCAGTGACAAAACTCCATTGTCGTAATTCTCTGCCACTGACAGGTTCGGCGTACCTGCTTGCTCATACCAACGTTCAAACTGACTTAGATCAACGTTGCCCGCCTCAGCCATGGCGCGCATAAAGTCATCGGTAGTCGCCGCCTCGCCATCGTGACGGTCGAAATATAGGTCGGTTCCGCGACGGAACTTTTCGTCCCCTAACAAAGTGCGGTACATGCCTACCACCTCTGCACCTTTTTCATAGATCGTGGTGGTATAAAAGTTCGAAATCTCGATATACGAACTCGGTCGCACCGGGTGCGCCAGTGGGCTCGCGTCTTCGGCAAACTGAATGGAACGCAAGAAACTAACGTCTTCGATCCGTTTTACTGCTCGAGAATTCATATCTGCCGAAAATTCTGCGTCACGAAATACCGTAAAGCCTTCCTTCAAGCTAAGTTGAAACCAGTCTCGACACGTTACCCTGTTACCCGACCAGTTGTGAAAGTACTCGTGGGCGACCACTGCCTCAACACGCTGATACGCATCGTCAGTAGCGGTATCCTTTGACGCCAATACACAAGAGGTGTTGAAAATATTCAGCCCTTTGTTCTCCATCGCACCCATGTTGAAGTCTTCAACCGCGACGATCATAAAAATGTCCAGGTCATATTCCCGACCAAAGCGTTCTTCGTCCCAACGCATAGAGCGCTTCAGCGCGTCCATTGCGTAATGACATTGGTCAATGTTGTGCGGCTCAGAAAATATTTGCAGGTTGACGTCGCGACCGCTCATGGTGGTGAACCGGTCTTCTAGCACCGCAAGATCGCCAGCAACTAAAGCAAATAAGTAGCAAGGCTTTGCAAAAGGATCCTCCCAAGTAACCTTTTTGCGCCCATCTGACAATTTCTCTTCAGCAATTAGGTTCCCATTTGACAAAAGATTTGGGTAACGCTCGCCGTCAGCGATAATTGTTGTGGTGAATTTTGACAATACGTCCGGGCGATCTTGGTAATAGGTAATCTTGCGGAATCCTTGTGCTTCGCACTGTGTGCAATACATATTGCTGGATCGATACAGACCCTCCAAAGCAGTGTTCTGCTCGGGGTGAATACGGGTGACAATGCGTACCTGATGCCGGTCAGCCAAATTCGGCAAAATCAGTTGTTCGTCAAGTAACTGATACTCATTGCTCGCCAACGGCCTACCGTCTAGCTCAACACTCACCAGTTCTAGCTCCTGCCCGTCTAAGAGCAATTGCGACCCTGCGGGGTTCTGCCGTTGTATATCTAAGGTACTGGTCACTTCGGTTACACCGTCCTGTATGTCGAATACCAGTTCAGTGCGCACCGTTCGGTAGTCTGGTGCTTTGTAATCGGCTAATGAAATGGCTTGTGGTAATCCCTGTTGCAAAACGTTGTCCTTTCCAGTGTTGTATATTTTTAAGCGGCCGAGTTGTCCGTAAAACCGTTCGAAGCAGCCAGCGCCATGTTTCGTGCAGCGCGGCTATAACAACGACAGCTGTCCATGATTAGTTCCCGCCTGCGTTGGCAACGGTGGTGTCACCTCCACCGCCATTGTGCTACCAACGTGCCTCGAGACGTTAAACGCTCCGCCTGTTAGCAACAGATACTGACCTTTGATGCCACACAGATTATCTGCCAGTGAGGGTGTTTTTTCATTAACCAGATATTGAACAGGCGGCGAATACGTAGCAACAGGATAGGTAAACTGCTGTTCGAATTCATCCGTCAACCAACGACAGCGCGCTGGCAATTGCACTTGCTGCTGCACTCGCGCACGCAAGGACTGCAATTGCACCTGTTGCGGTGGCATCGCAACCAATCGACGCCATTGCGTGCGGTCACTTATGATCTTAGCAATAGCAGCTTCCAACATACCCGCATCGCGCCGTGTATCCGCGACCGCTATAACGAGCCCTTGGGTTGCACCTTGAGCCAGCCAGCGCTGCTGTTGTCGCCCTTTTTGTGTCAAACCGACTTTAATACCGCTGCTGTTGGCGAGATATACAAAATGCCCTTGCATGCATACACGCTCACCCCAATCCGGCTCACGACAGCTGCCCAACGCAAAGTGACATCGGGCCGAGCTGACAAAACAGCTGTCACAGCGCGCAAGCGCAAAGAAACAACGTTTACAATAACCGCCGCGCATTACCTGCGGCACTTCGACCTCGCAGTTGCGGCACTGGTATTGAGGCTGCCAAGAAAACCGCAAACCCTGACCCAGCAATGGATTGAGATGCAGCGTCTCAGAGCCAATATCCAATTTATAGGTGGCAACGCTCGCACCAGCGTTTGCCGCAATGGATAAACCGTTTAGTCGACCTGTGATCACCACTATGCTCAAAATAGAGTTAGACTTTCGTATCTACTATAACCACCTATTGCGTCGAGAGTGATGGCATGCAAGCAGTCGACAAAGAAGTCATTGGACAAATACTAAATTGGCTCAACGCCGGCAGCCGCTGCTGGCTTGCGACCGTGGTGGAAACCTGGGGATCGTCGCCCCGCCCTGTGGGGTCATTACTCGCCTGCAACGACACCGGGATAATGGTTGGATCTCTGTCTGGTGGCTGCGTGGAAGAAGATCTTCAAGAAAAATTATTAGCCGGCGAGCTCGCAGCAGAGCAGGCGCAGTTTTTTCAATACGGCGTTACCCCAGAGGACGTGGAGAAATTCGGCTTACCCTGCGGTGGACACTTAAACATCATCATCGAGCCGCAATCGCCAAGCCCAGACCGTATCGCTCAGTTTGAACAGCTTTATGCCGCCCTAGGGGAGCGCAGCTGGGTGCTACGAGATGTGAACCTACGCGACCAAAGCGTGCATCTCAGCCCGGCGCCAGAACCAGCAGCGCTGGCGTGGTCAGGCGAGCAGCAACGACTGCAACACACTTATGGTCCGAGTTATCAACTGTTTATCATCGGCGCCGGCATGGTCAGTCAGTACTTGGCCGAAATGGCCATGATGTTGGATTATCAGGTGACCGTTTGTGACCCACGAGAAGATCTGTTGGCACAGTTTCCGGTAGCCGGCGTGACTAAAGTCTGCGACATGCCAGATGACGCTGTGAGGGCTTATGCACAAGATTATGCAACCGCAATTGTTGCTCTTACCCACGATCCGCGCATTGATGACATGGGTCTAATGGAGGCCCTTACCACCGCCGCGTTCTATGTCGGCGCCATGGGTTCCAGCCGAACCTCGGCTAATCGCCGCGAACGCTTGCTCGCCTTAGATGTCTCTGCAGAGTGTCTCGCCAAGCTGCACGCTCCAATCGGCCTGGCAATTGGTAGCAAGACTCCGCCAGAAATCGCCATTGCCATTCTCGCAGAGATCACCGCGGTGCGGAAAAACCAAGCAACCCCCGCAACCCCCGCAACCAACACAAACGATCCCGCAACGCCAAGCGCCGCCGTGGCCTGATCGGTGCCTACTGAAGCAATGATCGGCTGCGTCGTCTTGGGTGCGGGGTTTGGTCGTCGCTTTGGCGCAGACAAACGAACCCAAAGCTTAGGAGCGCAAACCGTCGCCGAAGCAACGCTGCAGCGCTACTGCCAAGCGTTTGCTAGCGTGCGCCTAGTAATACGCGAGGCAGACGACGCCAAACTGATCACCGGCGCACATCACCAGCGCAGCAACTTACAGATCTTACGCGCACCTTTGGCCCACCTAGGTATGGGGCATTCGTTAAGCGCTGGATTTATGGACTTAGAGTGGCGCTGGGGCTTTGTAGCGTTATTGGACATGCCGTACGTTCAATCAACCACCCTGCAAGGGTTAATCGCGCATGCCCAAGCAAGCCGCAGTAAACTCATTCAACCGCGTTTGCACAACACGCAGTCGGCACACCTTGAACGTCTGAAAGGTCACCCAATCGGCATCCATCAGGACCTGTTTGCCCACGTCCGCGCCAGCACCGGTGACCAAGGCGCGCGCAGGCTGTTGCAGCAATATGCGGCTGAAATCGACTACTTTGACTGTGAGGATGCCGGGGTTATTCAGGACATTGATCGGCCGGCTGATCTACGGGACCCTGGTCCAACTTAGGTGCGCTGGCCACCTAAACGGCTGCCCCAGTCTAATTTACTACGACAAGACTGATAAAAACTGTGTCCGGGCGGATACAGTAAGCGCAGTGGTGCAGCATATTTCTCGATGACCACCTCGTCACCGATTTCTAATTGCACATGCACTTGCGAGTCGCAGCTCATTTGCGGTTCCGCATCCACCACGTCTAACAACCGTAAGCGCAGCACCTTTTCCCCTGGCACCACCAAGGGCCGCGAAGTGAGGGTGTGCGGGAACATTGGCACTATCACGATGGCGTCGAGTCCTGGATGCATGATCGGCCCGCCGGCAGAAAGAGCATAGGCCGTTGATCCGGTGGGGCTAGCTATAATCAAACCATCTGAGCGCTGGTCATAGACATATTCATCGTCCACCCAAAGCGCGAACTCAAGCATTCGTGCCGGACTTCCAGGATTCACAACAACATCGTTTAACGCTGTCTGCATCGCAATCGTTTGGCCCTTGCGCGTGACGTTTGCCTGTAACAAAAAATGCTCTTCGATGGCGTAGTTGCCCCGCAGAATTTCGGCAAAGGAATCTTCAATGTGCTCGGGCGATACCGCCGCTAGAAATCCCAAGCCGCCGCGATTAACACCGACAACCGGCACACCAGAGGATGCTAAATCCCGCCCGTAACCCAGCAAACTGCCGTCACCGCCTACGACGACAACCAGATCCATGCTTTCAAGCTCTGATTTTGGTGCCGTGCGATGGATTCCGCCGGGCAGCGCGGCCGCGGTTTCCGTATCGATCACCACATCGATACCTGCCGCCTGCAGCACGGTCTCAACCTTCAACACACTGTCGAGAATGCTCTCGGTATGATGGCGAGCGACCACGGCAACACGTTGGAAGCTATGGGTTCGATTACTTGGTCGCGCCATAGATTGTCGTTTTTCGTCGTGCATAACTGCTACGTATTTGCGCCTGCGCCACACCTTACACAGCAGCTTTAGCGCCGACAATGCTTGCAATCAAATCGAATCTGTCTAGGCTTTTACGGTCATAGCCAGGCCCGACACCAAAGTGGAGCGTTGCATGACTCAGGCGTTAACGATCATTAACAGTGAACAGCGGTTTGCACAGATCATCGCGGGTTCGGAAAAAAGCGAGCTGAAAAATCTAACTGGACCAACTGATCTTTGGCCGCTCATGCGTGAGGAGGCCGAGCGTAAGGCAAAAGAAGAGCCGATTCTCGGCAGCTACTTCCACGCCACAATTCTTAATCATCGCACCTTCGGCGATGCCCTAAGTTTTCGGCTTGCCAGCAAATTAGATAACCCGATGCTGCCAACAATGCTGATCCGTGATGTCATTGCCGAGGCCACAGACAACGACTCAGGCATTCTAAGCGCCGCGGAAATAGACATCGTCGCCACTTACACCCGCGACCCCGCGTGCGACGATCTGTCCAGCTCGTTTCTGTTTTTTAAGGGTTTCCACGCGCTACAGGCACACCGTATCGCCCATTGGTTGTGGCAACAACAGCGGCGCACGTTAGCGCAGTTTTTGCAAAACCAGATCAGCGTGACTCTGGGGGTCGACCTGCACCCTGCAGCACGCTTGGGCTCGGGCATCATGTTCGATCACGCCACCGGCATTGTCATTGGCGAAACCGCAGTCGTTGAGGACGACGTCTCTATTTTGCATTCAGTGACGTTAGGCGGTACCGGCAAAACCAGTGGCGACCGCCATCCAAAAATCCGCCGCGGTGTGTTGCTGTCTGCTGGATGCAAAGTTATCGGCAACATCGAGGTAGGCTGCAATGCCAAGGTCGGTGCCGGTAGTGTAGTGCTGAACGATGTGCCCCCGAACGTTACCGTCGCGGGCGTGCCGGCGAAAGTTGTTGGCGAGCATCATGACGAAATCCCGGCTCACGACATGGATCACGTCAAAGGCTTTGCAGATCTTTAGCCCATAGTCAGTCAGGTTTGCCAAGACGCACTTTTGCCCGAGCGATGATCTGCTGCATAGTGTCCACACTCTGCGCACCCGGCAGCAGAAAGCCACCGCCCATTAAATATCCTGGCACGCCGCTGACACCTACATCGGTAGCCCGGCGCAGTTGCGCTGCAACTTCCTCCTCAGCAAAACCATCAGCCAGAGCAGAAGCTACATCGTCACCCACAATGCCGACCTGTTCAGCCAGGCGAATCAAAGTGGCTAAATCGCCCACATCTTCTCCATGACAGAAGTAGCCGGCAAACAGCACTTCTGCGAGAGCGTGCTGTAACCCCTGGGGAACCGCGAACTCCAGCAGTCGATGCGCAAGCAATGTGCTGGGGAGTCTGCGAATTGCCCGATAATTAAACACTAGGCCTGCTTGTTTGGCTTCTTCATCAATGCGCGTAGGCACTCGCCCGGGGTCTGCGTCAACGCCGTAACGGCGGCGTATGAATTCAGCTCGGTCCCAGCCCTGTGACGGCACACTTGGATAGAGCTGGAACGGCCGCCATCGCACCTCGACACCCTCGCCCGTGGGGGAGTTGAGCACTTGGTCTAGTCGGCGCTTGCCGATGTAACACCAGGGACAAATGACATCAGAAAAGATTTCTATGGTTAACACCGAATAATCCCAAACTGAAAACAGCATCGTGATGGATCTTTTTGCCACAATTTGGCGAAATAGAACACCCACAGCTCTGTTGCCGGGACTTACGCCCCAATACCGGTGACCTAAATCTGGTACGGTTCCTGCTAGCACCCGTGTAATGACGTAGTAATGCGAACTGAGTTAACGTAGCTAACATGATTTTCAGAATTATCCTCGCCATTATCGGCAGCATTTGCATGGTTCTAGGGTTCATTGGCCTCGTAATGCCGTTCATGCCAGGTTTTGTATTCTTTGCCATTGGCACCATCTGCTTGGCTAGCGCTTCACCGTTCCTGGCACGCCAACTCAGCAAGCAACCGCGTTTGGGCCAATTCTTAGCGCGTATCGAATCCTCGCGAGATATGGCTTTTGTCGATCGAACTAAAGTTGTGCTGTGGGCTGCTGCGGAGATATTTGTTGACAAAAAGCGCAGCTAAATCGGCCGGTATAGCGATACTCGGCGCCCTCGCCTACGACCGTATCGCCACCACCAAGCGGCCTTTTGGCGCTTCGGGACCAGGATTAAACAGCAAAGTCAGCGCGTCTTCCGAACACTTCGGCGGCTGCGGCGGCAACATCGTTTACCATCTTGCACAACTGCAACAACCCGCGTTGCTGCTAAGCGTTAGTGGTAACGACGACCAGCCCTACCGAGCCCAGCTGGCCGCGCACCGCGCCGACTTGAGCGGAGTTTATCGAGATTCGCACGCCCCCTGCGCCAACGCATTCATCCTCAGCGATCCCAACGGCAGACAATTCACCGCATTCCAGCCCGGCCCCCAAATAGACGTCGCAACCTGGCGCGAACACCTCGAGGGTCTACAGACCAAGCTCAGCCGCTGCCCACTGCTGCTGTGCGCACCTTTTCCACCGGAGCTTATGCGCGCGACGATGGCTTTCACCTGCGAGTATGCACCACAAGCCCTAGTGATCTGGTGTCCGGGCCAATACACCGATCAAATGAGTGCCGCCGATCTGCAACAGTGCTCAGACTACTGGCATTGGCTATTGGTCAATGAGCACGAGAGAGATTACATCAGCGCACATGCCCCCGACATTATGCAGCAAAAGACCATTGTCACTACTCGAGGCAGCGCAGCCATAAGCGTCGAAACAGCAGATGGCATACGCAGTACTTTTGCAGTGCAACCGGCAACCACCGTGGCCGACCCGACCGGCTGTGGCGATGCGTTTGCTGCCGGTCTCGCCAGCGCGCTTGTTCACGACGCGGCACAACCTCTGACACGCCTGGATCAAGCCATCGCTCAGGGTATGCAGTGCGCTAAAATCTGCCTGAGCCATCAAGGCGGACAACCGACACCCCTAAACAGGAGCGTCTATGGACACATCTCAGCACTTCGAGACACCTGATTGGTTAGCAGCACAACCACGCGAACTGTTAGGTCACTGGCCGACACCGTTGGAACAGCTACCACGCTTAAGCGCGGAGCTGGGCGGGCCGCAAATATGGGTGAAACGCGACGACTGTAGCGGTCTTGCAACAGGTGGAAATAAAACCCGCAAGCTGGAATATTTGCTTGCCGACGCCATCAACATGGGCGCTGACACCATCGTCACCTACGGCGCTGTGCAGTCGAATCATGCGCGGCAAACGGCCGCTGCCTGCGCCAAACTCGGCCTCGAATGTCACCTGTTGTTAAGCCGTCGAGTCCCACGGGACGACGACAACTATCTAAAAAACGGCAATATGCTGTTTAACTACTTATTCGGTGCGCAAGTGCACTGCTTCGATCTCGACGAGTTCGATGATGGTCAAGCTGCTCTATTAAAGATGCTGGAGCAACGCGGAAAAACCGTGTACCAAATCCCTGCAGGCGGCTCGAGCGCGATCGGTGCGCTGGGTTATAGCCGCTGTATCAGCGAGTTGGTGTGGCAGGCGCCCTTTAAGCCCACGCAAATTATCCATGCCTCAGCCAGCGCCGGCACCCAGGCGGGCCTGGTATTTGCCAATGCCGCCGAGCACTACAACATCGACATTCTTGGCATCAATGTGTTTCATCCCGACCCGGAAACCTTAGAGCTGCGAATCGAGCGCTTGCTAAACGCCATGGCGGAACGCTTCAGCCCGCCTGCGCCGACAACGCCGCAGATTCAGATTAATCACGCCTACTTCGGCGAAGCCTATGGACAACCTACCCAAGCCGCTAAA
>MDTB01113715.1_pt1 | contig 11706 bp, 9 predicted proteins | sample 811161 | NCBI WGS metagenome assembly MDTB01 (sample SAMN05326650, study PRJNA326480) | marine metagenome | isolation source: seawater | place: Mediterranean Sea | collected 2009
AATAACGACTCCAGTAGCCAATCAATTATCTTCAAAGAGCTTTGCCGCAATTTACAACTGCGGGGTGACCAATCGGCTTTTGCGCCATCAGCACAGCAGCAGGTACTGGCCTACTCAAATACTCATCTTTGGCTGAAGCGAGAAGCTGATGATCAACGGCTCTTCGTGGTCGCCTCTTTTAGCAACGAAAAGCTTGATACATCCCTACCCGATGAAGGCGCTGCCAATGGAAGTGCGCTGGATATTCTCACCGACGAAACCGTGGAATTGAGCCAGACCATAGAGCTCGCACCCTACCAAGTGCGTTGGTTATCTGTGCCCGTGACTTAAGCCTTTGCTTCTGCATATTGCATCTGGTCCTCGGCCACCAGTCGCTGAAAGTCACTAAAGACCTCAGGATAGACGCTGGTCACTCGGTTCCAAGAGTGGATATAAGGTGTCTCTTCACCGCTGTCTAGATAGGCTCTACCTGCTTTTAAAATATTCGCTGCGAACAGTTCCACTGCTCGCTCTTCGGAATCACGATCGAAGTGCAGGCCGTTCATTCGCGCATCATCATGGTAGGACTCAATCAAATCTAGGGCGATACGCAGATAGGAGGCCTTGGTACTGCGAACGGTTCCGTGTTCAAAAACAAAACCTAGCGTTGCCAAAATCCGGAACAGCGACTGGGTTATATCCACACTCATACGCGACAAACCCTTAGTGCTATCCTCTTGTGATAACTCTTGGTGCTTGTGGTCATAATTGTCGGCCACTTCGACCTGACAAACCCTATTCGTAGAATGATTTCGGTAGACCTCGGTCAGCACGCCAACCTCAAGCCCCCAATCCGCTGGTATCCGCAAGTCGCGCAACACATCAATGTGCATCGAGAATTCGCCAGCAAGGGGATAACGAAAACTGTCTAGATAATCCAAAAACGGATGTGCGCCAAAAACTCTTTTCATTGACCGAATCAGTGGCGACACCAACAGACGGCTGACTCGACCATTCATTTTGCCGTCGGCGACACGCGCATAAAAACCCTTGCAGAATTGATAATTGAATTGCGGGTTGGCCACCGGATAAAAAAGCCGTGCCAACATGCTGCGATCATAAGTCGAGATATCACAATCGTGTAAGGCGACTGCTTGCACGTCGCCTAAAGACTGCACAAAGCCAAAGCAATACCAAACGTTACAGCCTTTACCGAGACTGGTGGGCGCAAGGCCTAACTCGCTGAGTCGCGTCTGCAGGCTTTTCATCCTCGGACCATCATTCCAAATCACCGTATGTGGCTGGGGCAACACACTGAAATAGTCCAAGGCATGCTGGTATTCGGACTCAGTCGCTCGATCAAGCCCGATTACAATATGTTTGAGGTATTCGACCCCGGCAAGCTCCTCGACGATTTTTGCTAGGGCCGGCTGTGCCAGTTCAGAATACAAACATGGCAGCACTAGGGTCATGGGGCAGCCTTTAGCAAACTCCGAGAGTTCCGCTTCTAGCGCATCCTGAGAACGCGTAGATAAATTGTGCAACGTTGTGATGATGCCATTTTGAAAGAAATCACTCATAAATAAGATATCCAGTTTTAATCTGAGCTATGCGACGTTAAGGCGAGAGTTCGTCGAGAACTGCCCGCCACCAAGCTTCATGACCCGCACTACTCACCTCAACTAACCGCCGGACAGACCCTGCTTCAGTCAAATGGCTTTTCATCTTGAAATGTACACCTGGCGCGCTGACTGGCTCAGGATCATTCGTCGACGGACACGAGAACAGCATAGCCGTGTCGCCAAGAGCTAACATTGAGAGATCATTAGGGCTATCGCCACAAACGATTAGCGACAGCCGGCTACTCATTTGACCCTGCAGTAATGAAACTATTTCGGCTACCGCGTCGCTTTTTTGCCGCTGGGAGGTCGCAGTATAAAAACGCCCACCTTTTTGTAACAACAATCCGCACTCAGACAGTTCGCTTCCCAGAACAGCCACGGACTCGGCTGTATTTAACCCAATCAGTGGCTCTGAAGCCAAACGCTGTTTCGCCAGGCGTGCACCGTATACCGATAACTTAGTTAATTCGGAAACTTTTTTTTCGCTCAGCTCGCTAAAGCCAAGGAAGTTAAGCCCAAGTTGGTGGCGCAAACGCGCTAAGTGCTCGCAGAGATCCGGATAGGACAACCCTTGAATATGAACACCAGACGGAGTTTCTACCCATCCAGCGGCCCATGGCTGGTTTTCGCCCCAATCTATGCCAGCACCATTTTCAAAGATAAATGGTGTGGGTATGCGTTGTTGCTCGCGCAATAACGTCATTTCCGCACGAGTTTTACTGGATACAGGAACAACGAGACCACCTAGCTCAGTTACTCGATCCATGGCTGCTGCTGCACCGGTTAAATCGTATCGGTCATCCAGCAAAGTGCCATCAAGATCAGTAAAAACCAGTGCCTGTATCATCTACCCATTAAAACACACTCGCGCCAATCCGTGTTTTAACAGGTCAACGTTTTCCCAGTATTTCGACGTTATCACCCCAACATTTTGCTTTGCGCCCACCGTCGGCACGGAAACGCAACAGCAGTTGCTTGAGGCTGCCAGGGTTTTTTATGCGCCCAGTATTACTGTGCAGGGTAATCCCGTCGGCCATCGGTGGTGTGACCGTTAGCAGCGTTTGCCAGCGTTCGCCACCATTACTGGATATCTCTGCTTTACAGCTTTCGTCCTTCTTTAGATCAAAGGCCGCCAATTGCATGGTCATATCAAGACGAGAATAGCCCTCCACATCCACCGTCATTTGTGCATTGCGCTGACGAGATAGATTTAACGAATGATTACCCTCATATTCTGTGACCTTGTTTTTGCCCTTGCCCGCAAATAACCAGCCTGTGGCCGAACCGCTCTCAAAGTTTTCTGCAAACAAAATACTCTGCTCTGCAAATACCAACGCTGGTGCAGCAACCAGGAGCGCGGTGACTAGCAAGCTTTTTCTGTAGAACCGCGAAATCTCTTTAATCATTCTCATAGCCCTCCCCCTTTAAACTGCTGCCGGAGAGTTTCGCTGATGGGCCAAGCTGATACAAATAGCAATTTCGCTGCTGCTAAGTAGACGCAAGGCTGTATTGAATGCAACTCTGGGATCGCAGATTATGCGTTATCAATAGTAATCGAGGGGACTTGCTATGACGCAAATGAGCCAAGCCGAGAAACAAAACTTTTTGAGTCAGCCACATATCGGCGTATTAGCCCTGAATAACCCTGGCCAAGGGCCCCTCACAACACCGCTATGGTATGACTACGCCGCAGGTGGGGAAGTAAGTTTCATCATCGCAGCTAATTCACGCAAGGCCCAACTACTGCAGACTGGCGCGCGGCTCAGTTTAGTGGCCCAAGAAGAAAAGCTGCCTTATTCCTATGTCAGCATTGAAGGACCGGTGACCGCTATCGAAGCGGCAACCCAAGACTCATTGCTCGCCATGGCAAAGCGTTATCTTGGCAACGAACAGGGACAAAAGTACGCTGACACGAGTAATGTGGCCGACCAAATAAGGGTTCGGGTTGCGCCAGAAAAATGGCTAGCTGTAGATTACTCAAAAGGCTCCTAAGCCGGAAACGCCGAAAGAAATAGTATCCCGGGAGGTCTGATTGCTATGAATGAACATCCATTAGTCACCAAGTACCGAAATTTCAGCCCTAACTCAGCTGCATTCTCAGCGCGGGCTGCACAGGTATTCCCGGGCGGAGACACCCGAGCCAGCGCCCACTACAAGCCCTACCCCCTTGCTATAGAGAGGGCTACAGGATCGCGTCTGTACGATATCGACGGTCATGAACTGATCGACTTTATGAATAATTTCACCTCGCTCATTCATGGCCATGCACACCCAGAAGTGGTTGGTGCCATCCAACACCAAGCACCGCTTGGATCCGCCTATGCCGCCTCCAACGATACCCAAATTGAACTTGCCGAGTTGATCCAAGCACGAGTTCCATCGATCGAGCAATTGCGCTTCACCAGCTCCGGCACAGAGGGCACGCTAATGGCTATTCGATGCGCCCGCGCGGCGACCGGACGGCAGAAAATTATGAAGATGGAAGGCGGCTACCATGGCAGCTACGAACTTGCGGAAGTGAGTATGGTTCCGCATCCACAGCGGGCTGGTGAATTGCATGCACCGGCTTCAACCCCGGTGGACCCCAGTTTTCCTGCCAGCGTGTTGGAGGACACTGTAATCTGCCCGTACAACCAGCCGGAAATGGCGCGACAATTGATCCAAAAACACGGCACTGATCTGGCTGCCATTATCGTTGAGCCCATGCTGGGGTCCATGGGCATGGTTCCGGCGACGGGTGAATTTTTACAGTGCCTGCGAACTATGAGCACAGAGTTCGGCATTGTTTTGATTTTCGACGAGGTCATCACATTCAGACTCAGCACGGCCGGTGCACAAGCCCAATACCAAGTCACACCAGATCTCACCTGTCTAGGCAAAATCATTGGCGGCGGCTTACCAGTAGGCGCAGTGGGTGGGCGTCGGGACCTAATGGCGCTGTTCAGCCCGGACAGCAAATCACCCGTTATGCATGCCAGCACATTCTCCGGCAATGCCATGACAATGGCAGCCGGGCTGGCTGCTATGCGCGCCTATACCAACAGCGACGCCGAGCGTATCAATCGTTTGGGCGAGCAGTTACGCAGCGGATTTAACCGTGAATTTAAAGCAGCCGGCATTAACGCCCAAATGTTCGGCAATGGCTCGCTGTCGAATATTCTTTTCGCTCCAAACGCGCCCAAGGACTCTAGAGACAGCCTGGCCGCTATGATTAGCGCGGGCGAAATATCACAACTTCTGCATTTAGGCATGCTGCGCCGCGGCATCTATTCCGCCGCGCGACTTATGTACGCCACAAGTACGCCTATGGCCAGTGACGATATCGACCACGCCATAAGCGCGCTAAGGGATACATTGGCTGAGTTAAAGCCATACATCAAAAGCGAAAACCCGGGTCTATTGGTCGCATAGATCTATAGTAAATTATATCCACTAAGGCACCATCATGAGCCATTTACTATTCGACATCGAAGATCACATCGCTACTCTGACTTTCAACCAACCAGACAAACGCAATGCCTACAGCCCAGAAATGGCGGTTAAGTTGACCCAGTATTTGCTCGAGTGCGATAAAAATCCGGACGTAAGAGTAGTGATCATCACTGGAGCAGGAGACGCATTCTGTGTCGGCTTGGATCTCAACGATGTGCGAGAACGCGGCGAGCAAAGCCAAGCGGAAGACACCCAAGGCCACCCAACTCAACGAGTACTGCGCACCTATCCATATCAGATCTCCAAGCCCGTTATTTGCGCTATCAACGGCGCCGCAGGCGGCTTCGGTGCAGCCTACCCTCTAACCTGCGACATTCGCCTTGCTGCCAGTGAAGCAAATATCGCTTTTTCTTTCGTAAAATGGGGCCTTATTCCAGAGATGGGCACCACCTGGCTGCTGCCAAGATTGATTGGTATCGAGAAAACCTCCGATCTCTTATTGACCGGCCGTAAGGTATCCGGAGATCAAGCGGCTGCTATGGGTCTGGTGTTACGCGCTGTACCCCGTGCAGAGCTCATGGACGAAGCGCGCAATTTAGCATCAGAGATCGCCGCAGGCTCCTCGCCTACAGCGGTATCGGTCGTTAAACAAATGACTTGGGGGCGTATGCAGGACGACGGTGAACTGTATCGCGCCATATACGAAGATGATGACGCGATCGCCTGGGCAATTCATGGCCCCGATGCTGCCGAGGGCAATAAAGCCTTTTTTGAAAAACGCCCTGCAGATTGGGTGGCAGTTGATCCAACTACACTGCCCCACTTCGGCAAACGCAACGCGAATCCATTTGGAAACAGTTAACGGATTAGCGCAACAAGGACCAGTCAGGCTCCGATTCTGGATGACTTAGCCGCCCATGGGCGTTGCGAACCACTCGACGCTGTTCATCTAGCCAATGCTTCCAATCGGTGCATGGCACTAGCTCGTCCTGCCGTTGTTGCTGGTGCAATTGCAACATTTCGCGCAGTTGCGTCTCTAACGCGCCCGCCTTACCAGCCAAATTATGCATTTGCAGCGGATCTTCATAGAGATCGTACAACTCAACTCTGCCACTCAGCCAGTTGGCATAGGTATATTGTTGCGTGCGCACTCCACGCCATTCCGCACCGTCCTGAAACCAGTCAAACCATTTGGAAAAGTTCATAATGAAGGCGCTGTGATCTGCAGCCGTATCCGCCCATTCGCCAGACAGATCAGTGCCTTCGATACTCCGTGGAACCGGTATACCAGCCAACCCACATAGGGTCGGAAAAAAATCTACCATACTGGTCATGCGCGGACTGACCCCAGGCTCGATCACACCCGGGTAGCGCAAGAGCGCCGGTATGCGGATAGAGTTTTCATAGGGATTTTTCTTCGACCAAGGATTGACCCCTTGGCCACCGCCTTGGGTTCCGTGATCTGAGGCGAACAATACAATGGTGTTATCCGCTAAACCATTTAACTCAAGATAGTCCAACAAGCGCCCAAGCATATCGTCCACCGCAAGGATCATAGCGAGATAATGCCGGTACATATCGAGCGACGCGCTTTGTAAGTGCTCAGGCACATTGGCGGGTAATTGCAGGGTTTTTGGCAAGCGCTCGTAGCAATGATCCGGCGCAAATTTAAACGGCGTGTAGTGCGGCGGATGGGGCGACAAGAACAATAAAAACGGTTCGGCACCGGCGTTGTCCATAAATTCAAAACCGTAATTCAGCAACCCGTCGGTCTCATATCCTTCCCAGCGTTCATAGTTCCAGTCGTCTTTATGCACAAAACCGTCAAAGTAGACCATGTGTTGGTTGTAGGCACGCCAGTAGTCAAAACCCAAGCGGTCTCGCCCCTCTGGGACCCAGTCTGGATGCTGGGGCATTCGATCCAATGCTGGCCACAGACCCGTATGCAAATGCCATTTACCGACCCAAGCGGTTTTATATCCCGCACGACCAAAGGCATCGCCAATAGAAATTTCCGAATGGCGAGTGCGAGTGGTATTGATTAAATGCCCAGTGGTTTGTGGATAGCGACCGGTCAACAGCATGGCCCGGGCCGGTGTGCACACCGGACAATTCGAAATCGCGTTTTCCAAGACCAAGCTATCGGCGGCCAAACGATCAATGTTCGGTGTTTCAATTTGCTGCTCGCCAAACATCGGCAATGATAGCGCCCGCAACTGATCAGGAAAAAGCACCACTACATTTGGCTGCGGGTTATTTGCTTGGTTCATGCCCTAGTTCCTCAAGTTGCGTCGCGCATGGAGTGCCAATTTGGCTGCCTTCGACAACGGTTATATCGCACTTTGTGTGATTACCCCACTATCCTTGTGCGGCAATTTGACGACACAATGGGCTAACGCTTCCAAGGCTGAGCCACTAAACCTAAATGCAGAAAATTTACCGTGACCTTAAAGCGCTGTTGTTACTATCCATTTCAATGCTATTAATGTCTTGTGCCCAACCGCACATTAACTGCCCACTAAACCCAAATATCGCTGATCCGGCGTCGACCACCACGCCTATCCATGACCCGAGCCTAATTAAAGCGCCGGGCGGCTACTTCGTTTACTCCTCAAGTCACTTGGGCAGCTTTTATCAGTCCGATAATCTCGAACAGTGGCGCCTTGCAGGCCAGGTATTCGAGGCTCTGCCAGATTGGTTAGTGGCGCAAATTCCCCAAGCTGATCATATTGGAGCCCCAGATCTAGCTTTTTACCAAGGGCGCTACCTGTATTTTTATCAATCGCATATATCCAATACCTGTAACGCGGCCACAGGCCTTGCCAGCAACAAAAGTTTGGATCCGGCGAGTCCAGACTATCAATGGGTTGATCACGGTCTGGTGTTGCGCTCTACGCCCCATTACTCGGATATCGACATCTACTGCGGCAATGAAAACGCCACGTTTAACGCCATCGACGCGCATTTTTTTGTCGATCCTGAACAAACACCCTGGTTAGTATTTGGCTCGACTATCGGCGGGATTAAGTTAATTGAACTGGATCCGGTGACGTTAAACCCACAGCCCCAGTCCAAGTTCACAACATTAGCGCAGCGCTTTTTGCTGCAGGATGATCCAATTATCGAAGCACCTCATCTGCTGTATCGCGACGGTTACTACTACCTATTTGTGTCTTTCAACCACTGCTGTCTTGGTGCCGATACTCAGTATCAGGTACGCGTGGGACGTTCACGCAACATTGATGGTCCCTACTTTGATGCCCAGCATTGGCCGCTTTATCTGGGCGGCGGCACGCCGCTGATCACGGGCGACGGCGACTATATGGGTACAGGCCATAGCGATCTCTTTAGCGAATACGGTCAGGATTGGTTAGTTCATCATGCCAAACGGCCTGACGAGGATTACCGAGCTTATCTGCATATTCGCCAACTGCGTTGGTTAACCGACGGTTGGCCAACCCTATGCGCTGAAGCCATCTGAGCGACCTATGAGCAACCTAGGAAAGAAACCTGCTATGTTATGCATGCTGCATATACAAGGTGGCTGTCATGGTTAACCCTCCGGATCAGGCTGATATCGTCATCATCGGTGGCGGGATTGTTGGTTGTTCAGTGGCCTATCACCTTACCGAACTGGGTCTAAGCGATGTGCTGTTGTTTGAGCGCAAGCAACTGACCTGCGGTACCACCTGGCATGCCGCCGGCTTGGTCGGCCAACTCCGCGCGTCGCAAAATATGACCCGCCTAGCTCAATACTCCACCGAGCTATTTGCCGCCCTTGCTGCGGAGACTGGCCAGGAGACCGGCTACCAAGCCACTGGTTCGATGACCCTCGCGCTGAATGCCGAACGACTGGAAGAGTTAAAGCGCCAAGCAACTATGGCCAATGCGTTCAATGTGACTTGCGAGCTGATCGGAGCCGATTTTGTCAGAGAGCGCTGGCCCGGCATTGACACCGACGATGTTCTCGGTGGCGTTTACCTGCCTGGAGATGGACAAACTAACCCCGTAGATACCACCTTGGCGTTGGCCAAGGGTGCACGCAATCGCGGCGCGCAGATTTTTGAACAAACGCCGGTACAGCGACTTGCCATAGAAAATAAAAAAGTTGTGGGCGTTTATCTAGAAGACGGTTCTCTCGTACGCGCACGCCAGGTGGTCATCACCGGCGGCATGTGGTCCCGGGAATTTGCCAGTCAGCATGATATTCCCCTGCCATTACACGCAGCCGAGCACTTCTATTTGGTCACTGAACCGCTGCCTTCGTTTACCAACATGCGCCCTACCTTACGGGTACCGGATGAACAGGTTTACTACAAATACGATGCCGGCAAATTGTTGCTTGGGTTCTTTGAGCGTCAGGCTAAGCCCTGGGGCATGGATGGTATTCCCAAAGATTTTTGCTTTGACGCACTGCCTGACGATTTCGCACATATCGAACCCATGCTGGAGCAGGCCACACGGCGATTTCCTGAATTAGCCGATGCAGGCATCCAATTGTTTTTTAACGGGCCTGAGAGTTTCACCGTTGACGATCGTTATCTGCTCGGCGAAACACCGGAAATCAGCAATCTCTTTGTCGCCTGTGGCTTCAACTCCATTGGCATTCAGTCGTCGGGCGGTGCTGGTAAGGTTCTTGCGGAATGGATGCGCGACGGCAAACCACCCATGGATCTGTGGGACGTCGACGTCCGACGCACTTTTGCGTTTCAGACCGAGTCCCACTTTCTCTGCGAACGCACCCAAGAAACCCTGGGATTACTCTACGCCATGCATTGGCCGCATCAGCAATATACGACCAGTAGAAATGTACGGCTAAGCCCCTTGCACCAAACTTTGTTGGATCAGGGCGCCGTGATGGGTGAACTGGCCGGTTGGGAACGACCAAACTGGTATGGATTTGCTGGCCAAACCAGCTACCAGTACACCTATCACAAACCCAATTGGTTTGATGCCTGCCAACGTGAGTGTATGGCAGTAATGAATGATGTCGCGTTATTCGACCAAAGCAGCTATCCGATCTTTTGGATTGACGGCCGGGAAGCCTTGGCTTGTATGCAGTATATTTGCGCCAATCAAATGGATGTAGAAATTGGCCAGATCGTTTATACCCAATGGCTGAACGAAGACGCAGGGATCGAAGCAGACGTCACCGTTACTCGTACCGCAGAGCAAACATTTATGGTTGTGGGACCCTGCGCCAGCGAGCGCCGCGATGCCACATGGCTACATCGCCACGCTAAGCAATTTAATTGCAGCGTACGGCAAGATCAGGATACCACCATCATCAGCGTAATGGGCCCTAAGTCCACCGCACTGCTGGCGCGATTGCTGAATGGTAGCGAGGCAATCGAACAACTCGCCTATTATCAATCACAACAATATAAATCTGCTGAAATTAACCTTCGCGCCAACCGCTTAAGCTATGTTGGCGAACGTGGTTACGAACTGTATTTGCCACGCAAACATGCCGTCAGCTTGTGGCAACAACTGATGAGCAACGGTGCCGATCTCGGCGTCACTCCGGCCGGATTCCATGCGATGAATGCGTGCCGTATGGAAAAGGGCTATCGGCACTGGGGGCACGACATCTACGACCACATCACCCCAAAACAGGCAGGCTTGGGTTTCGCCGTTGCCAAACAGAAAGACAACTTTATCGGCAAAGCGGCGCTCGAACACCAGCACGGCCCAATGACAAGAAGACTAGTACACCTTGCAATCACTGGCACCGATGCTCCCTTTATGATTCACGACGAGCCGGTCTACAGAGACGGCGAGGCCGTGGGGCTTACCACCTCTGCCGCCTGGGGCCATCGAGTCGATAAAAGCCTTGCTATTGCAGAATTAACCCACGCCCAAGGAGTGACTCGAGAATGGCTGAGCGACGGCCATTTCGAGGTCGAGGTTGCACTGCAGCGTTATCCTGTTCGCGTGCAAATCGCGCCATTCTATGACCCGAAATCCGCACGGATGAAAGACTAGTTAGCCCAATCGATTGACGCCAAATCGTCCGCCGCACTCGCGATAATTACTAAGCCTAACTGCGCGGTATGAGGCGGCTGGGTCCATGGGGTCAGCTGGGTGTCCGTACCGACCCGCTGCACCTCAATAATCCCCGCATCGGTTGCGACAAGACCTTTGACCCGTTGTACCGACCTAGGTAAATCTTCAAGACGCTGGGTTAAGTCGGCTAAGGAAACAGGCAACCGACTTTGCCAAGTCTGGGTAAAAAAACTTGGCGCCAGATTAGTCGGAATAGAATGGCCATGATTAGCGTCACTACCCCACCCCAGCACCACTTCCATGGCGTCCTGATCATCGGCATCAATAGTAGGCTGCAATGTTTGCAGGCGAAAATCAGGATTTAATGCAGACTTACTGATGACAATCAAATCCGCCTGCTGCACCTGAGCGGCAACCAAGGTGCCGACGTATTTATCTTTACACCGTTGCTGGTGGTTCAGCGCATCCACCAGCACCACTGATGCATGGGGGTAGTAGCCCGGATAATGACACTGCACCCGCGCTCTGTGCGGTTCCGCCACACCACTGCACTCCAGCAGCACACGCTCTATGGCGCTACTTTTAAGCACCTCCAAGGCAGACGTTAAGTCATCAGCAATGCTGCAACATACACAGCCATTAGCTAGGCCAATAACTTGATCGCTCT